>Ga0315338_1001801_pt1 | contig 24181 bp, 22 predicted proteins | sample ASW8metaG_FD_204518 | JGI IMG/M metagenome (GOLD analysis project Ga0315338, IMG submission 204518) | Ammonia-oxidizing marine archaeal communities from Monterey Bay, California, United States - ASW #8 | ecosystem: Environmental > Aquatic > Marine > Coastal | place: USA: California | collected... | reverse complement strand
TACTGTTATAGCCGAATTTGAGGCAGAATTGATCCACCGCATTAAGAAGTAATTTGCCGATTCCTTGCCTTCTAGTATCGCTGGATACACTCATTCGCCGTAGTTCTGCAGCGTCTTTATCTTTGTGTTGGATAGCTACCATTCCTTTAACTTCACCAGCAATTTCTGCTACCCAGAAATTGCTGCCCGGATGAACCATATAATGTGCGGGTATGTCACTTAAGTCTAAGCTTAGGGATTTTTTTATGTATGCGCGTACTTCAGATTCAAAAGGTTCGCCAATAGCGAAACCTAATTGCCCGTTGGTAAATATTTGCCGTACGGACAAATGATCTGCTGACCGGTATTCTCGTATTAGCACTAAATATGGCCCTGTAGATAACTAATAAGTTTAAGAGTTTGGTTTTATGAAGATAAACTTATACATTAATCAGAAAATGTATAATGTCCCCGTCTTTTACGGGATATGTTTTACCTTCAGATCTTAATACTCCTTCTTTCCGGCCTTGTGAAAGACTTCCGCACCTGGTGAGGTCTTCGTAAGGAATAACTTCGGCTCTTATGAAACCTCTAGAGAAGTCAGTATGTATGGTTCCGGCAGCATCCTGTGCAGAGAGTCCTTCAGGGATACTCCAGGCCCTGACCTCATCTTCACCAACTGTCAAAAACGATGCTAATCCTAGGGTTGAGTAAGTCATACCAATGACCTGAGTCAATGCGGAGTCACCTAGTCCAAGATCAGATCTGAATTCGGCCGCTTCTTCGTCAGACATTGATGCTAATTCTGCTTCCAATTTTGCAGATAGGCTAACCTGACCCAAATCAGTGTCTACTTGGTCGTCGTGAACAAGTTGTTCTAGCGTTACAGGTTTTGATGATTCATCAGTGTTAAATGCTACTATGACTGGTTTTCCCGTGAGTAATTGATAATTCACTAAAAAGGAGTTGTCGGATTCACTTATCTGTTGTTTTCTAAGAGGTATTCCGTCCTCTAGTCCCTGCTTCACCTTTTTAACTACTTCCTGATGTTTTACAACATTCGGTCTATCTGCGGGTTTAGATTTTTTAATAGCATCCTCTAGGCGATCTACGGCTCGATCGAGAATTTCTAGATCAGCGAACACGATTTCATTAAGCATAGTTTCAAGGTCGTCTTTTGCGTTGATATTATTTGACGGGTGAACAACGCTGGGGTCATCGAATGTTCGGATTACTATTAGAAATGCATCGGCGCCCTGAAGTAGATTGCGATACTGCCCTGCTATACCCTGAGCCTTTGACTCATGATTGGAGCCAGGTATATCAAAATACTTAATTTCGGCATGAATAACTTTTTTAGGATTATACATTTCTACTAGAACGTCTATGCGGGAGTCAGGTACTTTAGTAACCCCAATATGGACTTCTGACATACCTCCTCCTGAGGTCTCAGCGGTCCCTTTTGTAAGAGCGTTAAATACGGTGGTCTTTCCACTCTGTGATAGTCCTATAATGCCGACGTCCATATTTTTATCATACCTTTTTGTGTTTAGTCTGTTGCGAGTACTACGGTTCCTGTGGAAGACAAAGATCCTCCTGTACCGTTTACGATAGATATTTTTGCGTTCTGATGGGGATCCGATTTGTGTTTGACTTGCCGTTCGCCTGCTTCTCCTCGTAACTGGCGGACGGCTTCTACTAATAAGAAACTTCCATACATACCTGGATGAGTATAGGATAGTCCACCGCCATTAGTATTTAAGGCGAAGTCTCCACCCGGAGCGGTTCTCTGATTAGCAACGAAGTCCGCTGCTTCCCCTGGCTTGCAAAATCCTAACCCTTCTAGAGTTATCATCACAGTGTAGGTAAATGAATCATAAATCATGGTTAAATCTATATCTTCGTGGGTTAGTCCTGCTCTAGCCAGGGCAGTAGGACCTGTTTCGCGAGAGACGGAAGATGTAAAGTCTGGCATCATACTGACTATATTATGGTCATGCGCCTCAGCGGCTCCTAATACCCAAACGGGTGATTTGCGGCAGTTCTGAGCTTTTTCTGCCGAAGTTACTATTATGGCGGCTCCTGAGTCTGTCACTAGACAACAGTCATATAAGTGGAATGGCCATGCAACCCACCGCGAATTATGGTAGTCGTCAAAAGACATTGGAGTGTCATGCATAGCAGCGACGGGGTTTAAATTTGCCCATTTACGGGTCGCTACCGCGATTTCGGCCATACCTTGACGCGTACGCTCTTCACCATATTGGTGCATATACCTAGTGCATGCCATAGAGTAGTTTATAGGTTGACCAATCATTCCATAGGGAGCTTCATATTGTGCAACCGGTAGGTTGGGGTCTACGGGCACCCTGGCTCGAGTAGATCTCCCTGCCTGGCCGTGAGTAATCAACGCGACATCACAGTAGCCTGCTTTAATTGCTGCAACGGCATGAGCTACATGTATGACGAACGAAGATCCCCCAACGGAAGTGTTATCTGTGAAGCTGGGATTTATACCAAGGTATTCCGCAGTGGCAAGGGATGAGAAACCAGCAGTGAAAACGCCGTTAACATCTGATTTGGATAGCCCTGCATCTTCTAGAGCATTAGAAGCGGCCTCAGCGTGGTGCTGTAATGACGATTTATTAGGGACGGTGCCCATTTCATCTGATTCGGCTACCCCTACAATCGCTATATCTTTCGCCTGTTGTTTGTTTATAGTCATTGAACCTTACTGCCTTTAAGAGTTTTGTTTTAAATGTGTTTGCTGACTCTTTAATAATACCCTTAGTCGTTTATTTCAATACTAATCTGATGGTACAACAACTGCATTGGATAATCTACCAGACACGACCCTATATGCCGGTTCACGTGTTAAAATATGGTTGTATTCTAAGAGTTGTAGAATCGGTATAGGTTGTAAAAGAAGGTGAATCATGCCTCGTAATTTCTGGATGATCACTTGTAATGAAGAAAACTTCCAGATCACTAAGAATAATGGATTTATATGTCAGGGCCTAAAAGGCCAACATAGAAGAAAAGTCCAGCGTGTGGAAATGGGCGACAGGTTGTTGTTCTACGTCACTGGTATCAGATGCTTCACGGCTACTGCCACCTTAACTTCTTCGTATAGAGAAGAAGATACGGTTATTTGGCAGAACGAAGGTAAGGCAGACTGGCCGTACCGAATCGATATTAAAGCTGAGGTGGTTCTAGAACAGGAACAATACATGAATGCTGGTTTACTGGCACATCGCCTTGACTATGTGCGCAGATGGCCGCCTGAGAACTGGTATATGGCCTTCCAAGGTAACTTGCACCTACTGCCCAAGAATGACTTCTTCTTGATTGAAGAGGAGATGAAAAAATTGAAATTTGGCCCCAGCTATAGGCCTCAGATTGAACCGCCTCCCGAGAGGTCTAAGTCTAGGGGTAGGAGAAACAAAAGTGGTGGACCTAGGCGGGATCAGAATACGCAACAAACCACTAACGTTGCCGAGCAAATACCACAAATTCAATGACAATTTCCTACAGTGAAGGGCACTTTAACGCGGTGGTTATTTCATCTATCACGTATTGATCGCGTTCTGTATTTAGGCGTCGACTTAACAGATCTGTTGCGGCACTAGTTCCGAGCTTTCCTAGGGCCCATGCTGAGTGGCCCCTTACCAAGGAATAATCGGAGTTCAAAGCTGTCCCTAGGGCAGGTATTGCAGTTGTTGACCCAATGTTGCCTAATGCTACGCATGCGTTCCGCTGCATGCCTGAGAACTTCGCCCGCATTATTGGAGTTCCTTGGAATCGGTCTAAAAATTGATCTTCAGTCATTCCCAATAGCTCTATCAAATCAACAGATTCTTTAGCGTTAGATGTGAATTCCGGTTGGTTAGATATTTGAGATTTTGTATTTACGGGGCAGACATCTTGGCATATGTCGCATCCAAATATCCAGTCACCAATTGATGATCGTAAATTGATGGGTATAGGGCCACGGTTCTCTATAGTCAAATAAGAAATGCATTTAGTGTTATCGATGATGTGCGGGCTTGTTATAGCTCCTGTGGGGCACTTGTCGATGCACTTAATACAATTCCCGCAGGTTTTTTTAATGGGGTCGTCTGGACGCAATTCCAGATTGGTAATGATTTGTCCAAGAAATATCCAAGAACCGAATTCAGAAGATAACAAGTTCGTATTCTTTCCTACCCAACCCATTCCTGATCGTCTAGCGACTGCCCTATCTAGCATGGGGCCATCATCAATGTACCATTTGGATTCGAATGTCGAATCCAAGCGCTCAGATAAATTTGCTACCAGTGTCCGCATTTGTCGTTTGATTACCTTGTGATAGTCTCGGCCCCAGGCATATACCGCAACTTTACCAGTAGGGCGCTCTTTGCTGCTATGTTCCTTCCGGTGTTGAAAATAATTTACTCCAAGAGAAATGATCGATTTGGAACCAGGTAACAATATACTAGGATTTGTTCCTCTGGAAACTCTGGCTTCAGTAAACCACTGTAGACCATCCATATGCCCTGATTTTATCCGATCCATAGTTACATCCCGGTCAACGGTGAAAGATTCAGCTGAGGTGATCCTGACTAAGTCAAAATTCAGCTGAATCGCCTCTTCCTTTACGATCTCTGTTAACTCATGAGGTTGAATGTGTGAAAGTCTCTTCATAGCAGATAACTTAGAGGTTTTCCCATTGATATTTCCCTTGATATCCCTGGGCAGTGGGTTGATCCAAATTGATGAATACTAATTGCATTAATCTAGCATTTTTTTGAACGTGATACCCATAGGGGTTATGTACGACTAGAAGCGCTTGAGATCTGCCTGTATATCCGGCGTCCCACACAGCTGTATGAATTGTAACTCCGCTTCTTAGTAGGCTTGACCGAGGTCTACCAATCGCCATGAGATTCATCGGCAAAGCAACAACTTCATTAAAAGTTATCAAGAATGTACCTTCGGGTAGATTTAGCCAGTCTGAATCATCAAAGGATAGCAGTTCCGAATTAGGTATCACTCTATCTGCCGGATTGGCACCCATAGTACCCTCGGCTGCAATTGTTTGAATATTGCTTAAGGTCAGGTCGAACCCATTGGGTTGTAATTGGTCATCTAATGAGAGATACGAGTTTATTAATGGAGGGATGTTACATACTAAATCATATATTGACTGGTTGCTGAGAACGGCTCCCATAAAACCACCTATGATTATTAAAATAGCCTGGGATTAACATCATAACGCCCAGGCTATCTAATAAGATCTATATTTACGGATATCACTTAGTCATGCATGAAGTCTTGGATGTCGGCTGGCAACGGCTCGTGTTTAGGTATTTCTGTAATAACAGCTTGAGTCGTAATTATCATCCCAGCTACGCTTCCGGCATTTTGGAGGGCACTTCTGGTAACCTTGGCTGGATCTATTACGCCTTTTTCAGATAGGTTTGCGTATTCTCCCTTTTCGGCGTCAAATCCCCAATCCTTTTCTCCTTCTCTAACGTGTTCAAGAACTACTTCACCGGAATATCCGGCGTTTTCTGCAATTAGGATAAGTGGAGCACTTAGTGCATTTTTAACTATCTTTACTCCGAGGGCTTCGTCACCGTCCAATTGAGACTCTAGATCTTCCAACAGGTGTTCTGCCCTAACTAGTGTTACTCCGCCGCCTGGTACTATACCTTCTTCTACCGCTGCTCTAGTTGCCGATAAAGCATCTTCAGTTCTAGATTTTCGCTCGTTTAATTCAGGTTCGGTTGCGGCACCTATTTTGATCACCGCTACTCCCCCAGCTAACGAGGCAAGACGCTCCTGTAATTTTTCCCTGTCGTAATCGGATGTGGTGTCTTCTATTTGGACTCTCAGCTGTTCGATCCGGCCGTGAATGGCGTCAGCGGAACCATGCCCTTCAATGATAGTGGAATCGTCTTTTAGTGATATTAATCTTCTGGATGTTCCCAAATGTTCGAGCTCAACAGAATCCAGTGCCAGCCCAGTATCACTACTGATAACCGTTCCGCCGGTTGTTATGGCTAAATCTTCCAGTAATGCCTTTCGGCGGTCGCCAAACCCAGGTGCTTTAATGGCTACACAGTTAAGGGTCCCTCTGAGCTTATTCACTACTAGAGTGGCTAGTGCTTCACCGTCCACGTCCTCGGCGATTATGACCAAAGGACGGCGATCGCTTTGGGCTATTTTTTCAAGTGTTGGAATTATGTCATTAGCGGCAGATACTTTTTGGTCTGTCAACAGGAAACGTGGTTCTTCGAGAACTACTTCCATCCGCTGCGCATCGGTCACAAAATGAGGAGATAAGTATCCTCTATCGAGTCGCATTCCCTCGACTATCTCAAGAGCATCTACTAGCGTCTTAGATTCTTCAACGGTTATTACGCCTTCACGCCCTACTTTATCCATAGCCTCTGCTATCAGTTGTGCTATGGAATCTTCATGAGCCGATAAGGCGGCTACTTTTGCTACTTGTTCCTGATTTTCTACTGCCGTTGATATTCTTCCAATCTCGTCTACAACTACATCTACAGCCTTGTCTATGCCAGATTTCAAAAATACGGGACTCGCACCTGAAGCTACGTTCTTAAATCCCTCGGTGACTATCGATTTAGTTAGCACAACCGAAGTAGTAGTTCCATCACCAACTACGTCGTTAGTCTTGGATGCTGCCTCCTTAACTAGTTGAGCTCCCATGTTTTCGTAAGCATCTGGTAGATCGACTTCTTTAGCGACGGTGACACCATCACTGCATACGACTGGGAGTGCCCATACTCGTGCCAGCAGAACGTTACGCCCACTTGGGCCAAGCGTAAGGCCTACTACCTTTGCCAGCTCGTTCACACCTTTCATCAATTTGCTACGAGCATCTTCGTCAAATATTAATTGCTTGTCAGCCATGAGTTCCTCCGTTTTCCATTCCCTAAATAAACGCTTTTCTGTTAGATATTATGTATTATCTCGTATATATTCCCAACTTACCAATATGCGATATTCTTACCCTATTGTCAACAGCATAAGACTATCGCATATTGGCGGGATTAAACATTTATTGTTTAATGTTTTAGGCGTCGTCGAAGTATTTCGTGCATATTGGATCTGACCATAAGATTACGTCATCGTTACTAGTTGCAAATTGTCTACTCAAGTCTAGAATATCTGTGTTTAAAATTGGGTGGTTATAGGCAGGGGCTATTTCCGCCAACGGGATCATTACAAACGCTCGCTCAGTCATTTTAAGGTGTGGGATATGCAGATCTGGATTGTTGATCGATATTACCTGGTCGCCATACAATAACAAGTCTATGTCAACTAATCTTGGTCCGTACCGGAATGTGTGTTGTCGTCCAATCCGTGTTTCACTTCGCTTAGCCAGTTGTAATAATTCTAATGGTGTTAGGCTAGTAGAGCATTTAATCGCGCAATTTAGAAATCGTGGTTGGTTAATATATCCCCAGGGTTTCGTTTCATAAATCGAAGAACTGACTTCGACGGTTAAACCTCTAGCTTGTCTCAGGAGATGTAAGCCCTGTCGTATATTTCCCAAACGATCTCCTAAGTTCGATCCCAATCCCAGATATGTTTCTATTTCATCCAATTGTCGGGTCTCCAACCACGGATTATTGCGTCGCTCATTTTAGACACTCTGCGCATCTCCTTTACGTCGTGCACTCGGATTATATCCGCGCCGGCAGCTATAGATAGTGCAACAGTGGCAGCGGTTCCTTCAAGTCGTTCTTCTACCGGAAGATCTAACACCAACCCAATCGTGGATTTTCTCGATGCTCCAACTAAAATAGGATTTCCGATAGTTTTAAAATCCCCCAAACGCTGTAGTATTTCTAAATTATGATCAGGTGTCTTAGCAAATCCTATGCCGGGGTCTAGGATAATGTTGTCATTTGCTATTCCGAAGTCCAGTGCACGTTGGCGGCTGACAGTTAGGTTATGTGTTACGTCAGTAATTAGATCGCCGTATTTGGGAGATGCTTGATTATGCATAAGTACCACCGGAGCTTCGAAGCGCGCGGCTACGCCAATAATGTCAGGGTCAGCAGAACCGCCCCAGATATCATTAATTATTGATGCGCCCTCTTCCAGTGATTGTCTGGCAACTTCAGCCTTATAAGTGTCGATGCTTATGGGTATCTTTATTTTTGGAATAACTGCCTTTATGGCTGGGATCAATCTCTCAATTTCATCTTCAATGGTGATTTGCAAGTGACCAGGGCGTGTGGATTCTGCTCCTAAGTCTAAGAAGTCTGCTCCTTCAAATTCGAATCGCTGCGCTTGGTCTACTATTTTCTTAATATTGGTGCCTAGACCGTCGCCGGAGAAGGAATCGGGAGTAATATTGATTATTCCCATGATATAAGTCCGGTTTCCCCATACTATGTTTTCACCATTCGAAACTTTGCATTCTGATAGTTGTGTCACGAAGTGCTCCTATCCGTTGCAGAAATAACAATTTAATTTTCGCATTCTACACTGCTTATATTTGCCTTGCACCGCAGAACCACAGTTTGCTAGCATTCATAGATACTCTCACTTGAGGATATTGAATGGCTGAGCAAGATAGACATATCGATAGAAAAATTGAAGAATTAAATGCCATGCGGGAAACGGCCCATAAGGGTGGGGGGCAAGCCCGTATAGACCAGCAACACGATAAGGGGAAATTAACAGCTAGGGAGAGACTAGGTCTACTAATGGATCCCGGCACGTTCCAAGAGCTAGATTCATTTGTAACGCACAGATCAACTGATTTTGGTTTAGCAGATCGAACGGTTTTAGGTGATGCTGTTGTTACCGGGTATGGAAAGATTGATGACCGTCAGGTATTTGCCTTTGCTCAGGACTTTACCGTGTTCGGAGGATCCTTGTCAGAAGTTGTCGGTCAAAAAATTTGCAAAGTAATGGACATGGCAGGGAGAACGGGATGCCCTATCATCGGACTGAATGATTCGGGAGGGGCTCGTATTCAGGAAGGGGCAAGCAGTTTAGCCGCTTATGGCGACATTTTTTTGAGGAATACAATTTATTCAGGCGTCGTTCCGCAAATATCGGTGATCTTGGGGCCGTCTGCTGGGGGAGCAGTATATTCGCCTGCGATTACTGATTTTATTTTTATGGTGAAGGGTATGGGCCAAATGTATATAACAGGTCCGGATGTGGTGAGAGCAGTTACCGGTGAACAAGTTAGCCATGAAGAACTAGGCGGCTCAGAACCGCATTCATCAAAGAGTGGGGTCGCTCATTTTGTTTCGGAAAACGAAGAGGAATGTCTTGAAGAGGTGCGTAGATTATTAAGTTTCTTACCTTCGAATAACCTTGCTGATCCACCGCTATATGACCCCGGAACCTTACTAGATTCTGACCCAGAACTCCGATATTTGGTTCCAGATGAGGCTAATAGACCGTATGACATCAGGGAGATAATATACCGAATTGTGGACGCAGGAGATTTTTTGGAAGTGCAGGCTAACTATGCTCCCAACATAGTAGTTGGATTCTGCAGAATGAATGGTGCCACCGTCGGTATAGTAGGTAACCAACCGGCTTATTTGGCAGGTGTTCTGGACATAAACGCTTCGTCTAAGGCGTCAAGATTTGTCAGGTTCTGCGATTGTTTTAACATACCGATAGTTACACTAGTGGATGTTCCAGGCTTTATGCCGGGAGTGGATCAGGAATATGGTGGAATAATTAGACATGGTGCGAAGTTAATTTACGCATATGCCGAAGCCACTGTTCCTAAAGTAACAGTGATACTACGAAAATCTTACGGCGGCGCTTATATAGTTATGAGTAGTAAACATTTAAGGTCTGATATTAACCTGGCCTGGCCGTCTGCCGAGATCGCAGTTATGGGTCCTGATGGTGCGGTTAACATAATATATAGGGATCAGATATCGAAGTCTGATGACCCTGATGAGAGCCGCAAAGAGCTGATTAATGATTACCAGTCACGATTCACTAATCCTTACACTGCTGCTAATCGTGGGTATATAGATGATGTAATTGACCCGGGGGATACACGAGCGAGAGTAATAGATTCTCTTTCTATGTTAAAGAACAAACGCCAGTCGTTACCATCTAAAAAACACGGTAACATCCCCTTATAGTGATATGGGCTCGGGTTAGACTGTTATACTGCTGGAATAATATATATTCCTGATGATTTAGGATTGTGTCATGGAATTCGGCATATTTGACCAATTACCGTGTTCAAGCGAACAAGTCTCTGAAAGGCGTTATAGTGAATTTATCGGTCAGTGTACGCTGGCAGATGAGCTTAATTTCGACTCGATCTGGATGGCAGAGTATCATTTCAATCCCCATTTTTCTATCATGCCATCTCCGCTCCTGGTAGGTTCTGCGGTTGCCCAATGTACTACCCAGATAAAAATTGGTACCGCTGTAAACTTACTGCCACTCCACCATCCTGTTAGGTTGGCGGAAGAAGTTGCTACATTGGACGTAATTTCAGGAGGAAGGGCCTTATTCGGCATTGGTAGAGGATCTAACCCAGAACACTACTCAGGGTTGGGTATAAACATGGATGAAGCCAGATCACGTTTTCTTGAAGGGCTTGACGTAGTAAAGGAAGCGTGGACCAGCGAATTACTATGTCACAGCGGCCCCCATTATAATATAGATAATATCAGGGTGGTTCCTAAGCCTCTTCAGAAACCACATCCTCCAATTTATGTAGCTTCGAATAGTCCCGATACATTTCCAATTGTTGGAGAATTAGGTCACAACATTCTCGTTACTCCGATAATAATTACGACTCAGGGAGTTATAGATAATTTGGCCGTTTATAGAAAAAATTTGATAGAACACGGGCATAAGACTTCGGATGTTAAAGTGATACCGACTCTAGCTGCCTGCGTCTCTAATGATAGGGGGAAAGCTCGAGAGTTGTTAGAAGTCACTCTAGATAATTATCTTGGCGTATTACGCGCAGGCCAGTCCAGAAGGTCAAGTAGAGCTTCCCAACTGACAGCCAAATCTATTATAGAAGACTATGCTATCGTAGGGGACCCCACGGAATGCATAGAAAAAATATTGGAAATAAAGGAATCTATGGATTGTCAGGGGATATTGTTATGGCAGAATATTGGCGGTTTAGTCCCTCACGAGGAATTAAACCTCTCTATGAGACTTTTCTCGGAAAAAGTGATGTCGCATTTCCGGTAAATACAGGATGTCGTTGGAAATCGAATATATAAATCTGGGGGAAAAGTGACGCTTTTTGATCATGCTCGTAAGATGATAAATAGCCGGATTGCTCCACTTCCGGAACGCATGAGACCGAGGAGTTTCGATGATTTGATTGGGCAACAACATATCCTTGAAAAAGGGAAAGTGTTGCGCACTGCAATTGACTCTGACCAACTTCCTTCCGTAATTCTCTGGGGGCCTCCAGGTAGCGGTAAGACGAGTCTTGCTAGATTGATTTCCGGAGTTACTCAGGCTCATTTTGAGCCTTTAAGTGCTGTCACGTCTGGGGTGGCTGACTTACGACGTATTGTTAATGAAGCGAAAGACCGGTTGCCAATGTATGGCAAGAAAACAATCTTATTCATTGATGAGATACACAGGTTCAACAAATCACAGCAGGATGTTATTCTGCCACACGTAGAAGATGGAACAGTGACTCTTATAGGGGCGACTACGGAGAATCCTTCCTTTGAAGTCAATGCTCCTCTACTGTCGAGATGTCGAGTATTTACGTTAGTCGGATTGTCATTAGATGACCTACGCATTGTGGTCTTGAGAGCGCTGTCTGATATTGAGGCTGGTTTAGGGAGTATGAAAACTGAGATATCCCCAAAAGCGTTGGATCATTTGCTTAACTATTCTAACGGGGACGCTCGAATAGCTCTAAATGCACTTGAAATAGCAGTATGCGGAGTAATGGCAAATGATTCCGGTGAGCGTTACGTAGATGAAGATATCATATCAGAAGCGTTGCAGCATCGCTCTGGTAATTACGACAAATCAGGTGATGCCCATTACGACACAATTTCAGCGTTCATAAAGTCTATACGAGGTTCGTCTACCGATGGAGCTCTCTATTGGCTCGCCAGAATGATCGAATCTGGCGAAGACCCAATGTTTATCGCAAGACGCTTAGTAATATTGGCAGCCGAAGATGTTGGATTGGCTGACCCCAGCGCTCTTTCTTTGGCTATTGCTGCTCAGCAGGCTCTACATTTTATAGGCATGCCAGAAGGCCGCATACCTTTAGCCGAAGCTACAGTTTATCTAGCAGCGGCTCCGAAAAGTAACTCAGCATACCAAGGTTTGGATCGCGCTCTGTCGGATGTGAGGAATTTACCTAATGAACCGGTTCCAGTGCATTTGAGAAATGCTGTCACGGGGATCATGAAAGACCTTGGATACGGTAAAGGATATAGATATGCTCATGATTACCCCGATAATTTTATTCAACAGGACTACTTGCCCGATAACGTTTCTCAATCCCGTTATTATGAACCAACTACCAATGGTGAGGAAATTGAGATATCAAAGAGGCTTAATATTAGGTGGGGTTTTTATGACAAGCCTTCAGTCTAAACTAGCAGAGATTATTAAAGAGATTAAGTGGGCAACAGATAATCAGCGCTCCAGTATTGCCACTAAATCTTTTGATTGAACAACGTCTGCCTGTCTTGGAAAAATCTTTTCGATTAAGAAATTGTGTACTTCAGGATCTGTATCAGCGCAACAATCTTCAACAATTATGATTCTGTAGTCTGAGTCAGCGGCAAAACGGGTAGTCGATAATACTACTCCGCTGGTTGCATAGCCGAGTAATATTATTGTTTCAATTTGGTTCGCCTTTAGGATCATGTCGAGATCTGTGCCAAACAATGCATTGACTCGATGTTTTCCTACAACTACTTCGCCGGGATGTGGCTTAACCGCGTCGTGTATCACTTCCAAAGGGTCTGATATGGCGGTTTGGCCTGATGATTTGCGTTGGCTGAAAGTTTTATTGCGGTCACTAATTTCAACATAGCCGGGTCGGAATACAGTGGCTGAATAGCAGATCAATAAACCGACTTCGCGAGCTACTGCTTGTAATGAACGGGTATTCTCGATCACATTTCGTTCTACCGCATGAGGGATAGTACCCATAATGTCTTTGTAAAAATCGCCTATTAGTAAGGCTGTTGATTTGTTGTCAAAGTCTGCATGGATCATTATGGACTCCACTTGTTTTGTAAATCGGTAAGCCAGACGTATAGAGTTATGCAGTGTTGTTAGATTTTAAACTAGCTAAAGCTTTTGAAGTGATTTTAAGAGCCTCATCGACATCTTCTTTACTGATATGTCTATGTGTGACCATTCGGATTGAGTTTGGGCCAGGCGAACTTACCAGCATATGATCTTCCTTCAATGCTGCTATGAGATCTGAAGCGATCCCGAATTCAGGTTCTATATCAAAAATTACTATGTTAGTCGTTATAGTGTCAGGGTCTAGTATCAGACCTTCAATATTCGCTAGCCCATGTGCCAGTTGACGAGCGTTCGCATGATCATCGGCTAGGCGATCAATCATGTTATCTAAAGCGACTAGTCCAGCGGAAGCTAGCACTCCTGCTTGTCGCATTCCACCACCGACCATTTTGCGCCACCGCAGGGCTTCATCTATAAACTCCCGTGAACCACATAGGACTGACCCTACAGGACAACTTAGTGCCTTTGATAGACAAAATGAAACATCGTCAACGTCTTTAGTTAGTTCTGGTACAGGCACTTCTAAGGAAACTGCGGCATTAAACAATCTGGCACCGTCCAAATGGACTTTTGCTCCAGCTTCGTGAGCTATATCGCAGATTGCTTTAGTTTCTCCTGGAGTTAGTACCCCTCCACTGCATCTATTGTGAGTGTTTTCAAGGCAGACTAATGTTCCGGGCGCAGTATGTATATTACCCTTTGGCCGAATGGCGCCTGACAGTTCATTTGGGTTAATCTGGCCTTGAGGCCCGTTGGATATCAATCGTATCTGAACTCCGGCTAATCCCGATGCGCCTCCGGATTCATTCCAGAAAATATGAGCCTGATCGCCCATTATTACTTCGTCAGCTCGGTTACAATGGGCAAGTATAGCTACAAGATTGCTCATTGTTCCGCTAGGCATTAGTAGACCCGCTTCTTTGCCAAGCATCGCGGCGGCCCTTTCTTGTAGTAAGTTTATTGATGGATCCTCTCCGTAGACGTCATCGCCAACTTCTGAGTCGGCCATAGCCTTTCTCATCTGGTCTGTGGGTTTAGTAACGGTATCACTGCGTAAATCTATTAGACTCATAACAACCTTTTCATTAGATTATTTTTATGCGGGGATCCTGTAGTTTTCGGCTTTAAGATTGTGCGATATTCTAGCAGGATTCCTTGCTAAACACTACCAAGTTTGATTAATATTGAATTGGATGAAAAAGGAGTGCTGATAATGCGTCAAAGTGCAGTTACATTCGAATCCCACGGGCTGAAGTTTGAAGGTGTCTTGGCAACACCTGATGAAATGTCAGGAGACGTACCGGGAGTGGTTATGTGCCACCCACACCCGCTTTTTGGTGGGAATATGAATAATAACGTGGTCTTGGCAGTAACTTATCATCTTTCCACCATGGGAATAGCTAGTCTTCGTTTTAACTTTCGAGGTGTTGGCAACAGTGATGGAGAACACAGCAAGGGAGCACTGGAATATCAAGAAGTTGTTGCCGCCCAGAAATTATTGAGTGCTTGGCCTGGAGTAGATTCAAAAAAGATTGGATTAGCTGGATACTCTTTCGGTACTAGAGTGATTTCGTGTCATAAAGAGGTTCAAAAAACCCCCAAAGCCTTTGCTTTGATATCCCCCTCAATTGAAGCGTTAGACTTATGCACTATAAAAAAGGATAGCCGGCCAAAATTCGTGATATCAGGAACTAAAGATAAACTTCTGCAATCGGACCGGCTTCCAGAAGTGTTGAAGTCGTTTGCGCATCCTCCTGTCTTACAGTCTATTGAAGGGGCGGACCATTTTTGGGCCGCCATGGAGGACTCGGTGGTGGAACCGGTCTCTAGGTTTTTCCATGAAAATTTGGCCTAAGTGGCTCATCAGCATAACTTCTGAACCTGAAAGTGACGCGGGCAAACATTGGTCTGTGGCTCAGGGCGCGATTCTAATCCTCCTCTGTGATCAGTTTACTAAATATCTGATCCAGCATTTTTTGCCTTGCGACCCGTCTGTGTTTTGCAGGAACTCCTTTCCAGCAGAAGGTGTATTTCGGCTAACCCATATACACAACAGTGGTAGCATATTTGGGTTGTTTAATGGTTTTAACACGCCTCTAATATTTATATCGTTTTTGGGAATACTGATACTCACATTTATTTATCTTAGTCAACGTGTCCGAGACAAATGGTTAAGACTCAGTATTGCGTTGCAAATAGGTGGAGCACTGGGCAATGTGACGGATCGAATCAGAGTGGGGTATGTAATAGATTTTCTTGATGTCGGTATTTCTGCTTGGAGATGGCCTGCATTCAATATTGCTGATGCTTCGATTATATCAGGACTCTGTATATTGGTTGTGATTATAATGTCGTCAGATGGCACTATAATTGGGCGTCGGGTCAACTGTTCAGGGGATGTTATTGACTCTGACGATTAGATTGACGAGATCTTATTTGTGGAATTATAAATCGTGTGTTTACGGATAATCAAAACAAAGCATAGGGATTAGAGTTTTGTATGCTGTGAGTCAAATATTTAGGGTTGACGAGGATGGTGTCCGTCTTGACAGCTATCTTGTGTCTGTCCAATCAAATGTGACACGTAGCAGGATACAGGCATTGATAGCGAGTGGATTTGTCACTGTAAATGGATCCATATCTAAATCGTCTTATAAAGTTCGTCATGGAGACTCGGTTTCCCTAGTTGTCCCGAGGCCCAAGCCTGTGGACATAATTCCACAAGATATTCCTCTAAAATTTATATATCAGGACGAAGATATTGTAGTGATTGATAAGCCAGCTGGTCTTTCGGTGCATCCGGGACCAGGGCACCCTGATGGTACGTTGGTTAACGCCTTGATGGCTCATTGTCCTGATATAGAAGGAGTTGGAGGTGAGATAAGACCTGGAATCGTGCATAGGTTAGATAAGGATACATCTGGTTTGATAATGGTTGCAAAGACCCATGATGCTCATATAGATTTGTCTAATCAAATAAAGAATAGGACTGTTACTAAGGGCTATCTAGCATTGGCATCAGGGATATTGCCAACGGATTCAGGTATTATTGATGCTCCTATTGCACGAGACCCAAGAAATAGAAAACGGATGGCTGTGGTATTAGGAGGAAAAGAATCAAGAACTAAATACACCGTGATCGATAGGTTCTCATCTGCAACTTATTTGGATATTCGACTAGAGACTGGTAGAACGCATCAGATTAGGGTGCATTTGGCCTATTCTGGTAATCCTCTAGTTGGAGACCAAGTATATGGTAGGCGTAGCGACCATTTTGCACGGCATTTTTTGCATGCTAATCATCTAGGGTTTAAACATCCTTCTACTGGTCTAGAGATCGAATTTACATCGGAGCTACCAAAAGATCTCGAATCTGGTCTTGGAAAGATCAAATAAAAATGGCTCCTAGCATTAACTAAACACTTGGTTACATCGCAGCAAAGGTAAGGTTTGTAGAAGGGCAATATGCTAGAATTGTCGCAGAAATAAGTAGCTTATAAGCGGTACATCTATCGCTTGAGAACGTATTTCATACTATTAAATTTTGAGCGTCATACATTTATCATGACTTCGTCTGACCAATCTACCACTGATTTCATTAGAAATATAATTGCTGATGATATAGAATCCGGGAGGTTTAATTCTAGAATAGTAACTAGATTTCCTCCTGAACCCAATGGGTATTTGCACATCGGACATGCCAAGTCTATATGCTTAAATTTTGGTGTCGCACTTGAGTATGGTGGCACGTGTCATCTCAGGTTTGACGATACCAATCCGTCTAGAGAGGACCAAGAATACGTAGAATCCATCAAGGAAGATGTTCAGTGGTTAGGGTTTGATTGGAAAGACCACCTATACTACGCTTCCGATTACTTCGATCGGTTATATGCGTTGGCGGTCATTCTAATAGAAAAAGGATTGGCCTATGTGGACAGCATAAGCGCGGAAGACATCCGTAAGTATAGGGGAACACTCACGGAACCGGGCGTAGCGAGCCAATATAGAGAGCGTTCTGTTCAAGACAACTTAGATTTATTTGAGAGAATGAAAAACGGTGAATTTGAGGACGGTGATCATGTCTTAAGGGCAAAGATAGATCTAGCATCCCCTAATATCAACCTTAGGGATCCCACCTTATATAGAATTCGCAAATTGGCTCACCATAGAACAGGCAATAAATGGAATATATACCCGATGTATGATTTTGCTCATAGTCTTTCTGACTCGATCGAGGAGATTACCCACTCCCTGTGCACTTTGGAATTTGAAGATCATAGGCCCCTATATGACTGGTTTCTGGATGTATTAGAGCTTCACCATTCTCAGCAGATAGAATTTGCTCGCCTGAATTTGACTAATACTGTAATGAGTAAGCGAAAACTTCGGGAGTTAGTGGAAAACAATCACGTGAGTGGTTGGGATGACCCCAGGATGCCAACGATATCGGGCCTACGCAGACGAGGATATACTCCTGAATCAATACGCAATTTCTGTGACGAGATAGGGATAGCCAAAAGGGATACTCAAGTGGAAATGGCGTTATTAGAGCATTGTGTCAGAGATGATCTAAATCACAAGGCTCCGAGAGTTATGGGAGTGTTAAAGCCCTTAAAAATGGTCCTGGTTAATTATCCTGAAGATATTACAGAAGAATTTGATGCGGTTAATAATCCGGAAGATGCGGAAATGGGTACTCGTAAGGTGCCTTTCTCACAAATCATATATATAGAGAGTGAGGATTTTAGAGAAGACCCTCCTTCGAAATTTTTCAGATTGGCTCCGGGAAGGGAAGTTCGGTTGCGCTACGCATATTACGTGACATGTGTAGGTGTTATAAAGGATCCTGTTACAGATGAGATAACTGAAATTCACTGTACGTACGATCCGGAGTCTAAAGGTGGATCTTCTGCTGACGGACGGCGCGTACGGGGAACATTGCATTGGGTTTCTGCTAAACATTCGTTGAATGCAGAGGTCCGACTGTACAATACTCTTCTTTCAGCAACGGAATCCCAGGATACAAACGGAGACAATGATGTTGCCGATAGTCTTAACCCTGATTCATTGGACATTGTGACGGACTGTAAAGTAGAACCTAGCTTATTAGCTGCTGTTGCAGGAGTCACTTATCAGTTTGAAAGGCAAGGATATTTCTGTATTGATTCTGAAGATTCTGATTCGACACACCTAGTTTTCAACAGGACCGTCCAACTAAGGGATTCATGGGCAAAAGTTAAAGCTGGCTAGACTAACTTAGGTCGTAGATTAGGATTATATTAAGCGATGAATGAGAATAAAATTAAATCGCACGTTTCAGAACGTTGGATAGAAACAGATGACTTGAGAGTCAGATGTCTTGATTGGAATTCGAACGGTAGTGTTCCGGTCCTCGCGTTACATGGGTTGGCTTCTTCTGCTCATTGGTATGATATTGTCTGCCCTCTTATGCCTAGTACATTCAGGATACTTGCTCCCGATCAGAGAGGGCACGGGCAGACCACGCAAGCCGCCAGTGGTTATGATTGGGATACCCTTGCCAAGGATATGATTAATATCCTTGACTACATGGGTATAGATAAAATTGGCGTTATAGGACATTCATGGGGAGCTACAGTTGCAATAGCTTTGGCAGCCTGCTATCCGGCACGGATAACGAGTTTAACGATCATAGATGGAGGATTCGGAAGATCAAATTCAAACTCTGATGAGGATTGGGACACGATAAGGCGTACTACCTTCCCTAGAAATGTATCAGGAACCAGGCAAGAATTCTTGGATCGTATTCGGAAACAACTTGATTGTTGTTGGAATGGTGAAGTTGAGCGCATAGTACAAACTATGGTTTGGGAAGATGAATTTGGACAGATGCATGATATTTTGCATCCTGATAATCACATTCAAGTTATGAAGGCCATGTGGGAACGCCCTGCGTCTGACATGTGGGGAGAAGTGGTATGTCCGTCGATGATAATACCTGCGGGACCACTGCCAGTTTCAGGCCATATGGAGAGATTCTGGAACAAGCAATCCCGAGTAGCCTTAGCTTCAAAAGGACTTAGAACTTCACGAGTTCATTGGATTCAAGAGACTATTCATGACATTGGATATCATAGACCCGACTACCTGGTGGATATTATTTCCAGTTTCTTGTTATCCAATAATGTTCAACAAGCTTAGGATAGCAATAATTAATGAAAATACAGAGGCGACGTGAACGTACAAGTTAGAGTTAGATATGCTCCAAGCCCAACTGGGTACCCACATATTGGTAACATTCGTACCGCATTGTTTAATTGGTTATTCGCCAGAAAAAACAATGGGCAATTTATAGTCAGAGTAGAAGATACGGATCAGGAGCGGTTGGTTGTAGGTGCCGTAGATAGTATTTTGGAAGGCTTGGATTGGTTGGGTATAGATTGGGACGAAGGACCTAGAGTTGGAGGTGATTTTGGATCCTACTTCCAATCCGAGAGATTAGATCACTATATAAAAGCTTCTAATGATCTCATACAAAATGGAAAAGCTTATCGCTGTTACTGCACTAAAGAAAGACTGTCTGAGGTAAGAGAATCCCAGAAATTACAAAAACAATCTATAGGATACGACGGTTATTGTAGAAACCTTACTCATCAACAAGTTCAGAGTTTTGATAATTCATCGACTCCTTATGTGGTCAGATTTAAAATGCCGCAAGAGGGGGTTACATCTGTTAATGACATCATCCGTGGCGAAGTCGAGTGGCAACACAATCTGCTAGATGACTTTGTATTGATAAAATCCGATGGGTTCCCCACATACCATTTAGCCGTAGTTGTGGATGACTATTTAATGAATATTAGCCATGTGCTAAGAGCGGAAGAATGGTTGTCAAGCACCCCTAGGCATATCCTGCTGTATGAAGCCTTGGGTTTTACTCCACCCAAGTTTGGACATCTTCCTATGATATTGGGGCCTGACAGGTCTAAGTTGTCTAAGCGGCATGGCGCGACTTCGATTCTAGAATATCGTGATGCAGGATATCTTCCAGATGCTCTCAGAAACTTTATGGTGCTTCTCGGATGGTCATTGGACGATCATAGCGACGTAATCCCTATGGATGTAATAAGGGATTCATTTAGTTTGGATAGGGTCGGTAAACCTGCTGCCATATTCGATATTGAGAGATTGCAATGGATGAATGGGGTTTACATTCGAGAGTTGTCAGATGATGCCCTAGCTGAGCTGATGCTGGCGTTTCTGGATGACGTGGCACACACAAATATAGAGAAGCCATATTTAACGAAAATAGCGCCTTTGATAAAGGAGAGGATTAAAACTCTTGTTGAATTGCCAGATATGACTTCTTATTTCTTTGAAGATGATTTTGAATGCACCGCAGGTGATTTAGTTCAAAAAGGAATGGATATACGGCAAACCGAGACTGCGTTACGAAGGGCTGTCGAGGCACTCGCTGGACTGAGATTATTTACAGCGGAATCATTGGAAGAGTCTTTGAGATTAGTAGGAAGTGATTTGGGTCTCAAACCTCGAGAGTTTTTCGGACTCGTAAGGACATCTATAACTGGGCGTACGGCCACACCACCTTTATTTGATCTTATGGAAGTTCTCGGAGACCAGCGTGTAATATATCGTCTAAACAGGGCTATAACCGAGATTGAATAACTTCCATATTGGATATATTTAAAAGCTCGGAGGGTTAATCCTCCGAGCTTTTTTTATAATGGACGGTGTCTTTTATACAGGACCAGCGAGCGCTTTTTGTGCCATTTTTTGTCTTTTTTTAAAAAAATGATGAAAATTGGCTTAAATTTGCCTTGACAAGGCCTCGAGGAGCACCTGCTATATTAGGGTTTAGTTACCATAACTAGTATTGAATTGATTCAAGATATTAGTACTCACATCTATGTTATATGGGTTGGATTAATTAAACAATTAGATTTTGGTACAGGTTTTTAGCAAATTTTGAGGGGGTGTCAGTTACTAGCATGATGTCGACATCTGTAAAAATACTGAGTGATGGTGTGGTGAAGTTTGACGGTGGGTCAGTATTTGGCCAGGTACCGAAGGTATCGTGGGAGAATATTGTCAACACTGACCGCAAAAATCGTATTACCATGGGGCTTAATTGTATGTTGCTCCAAGTAAGCGGCAAAAACGTTCTTGTGGATGCAGGAGTTGGTCCCAAGGATAATGATAAGGACAAAGAAGCTTATGGGCTTGTACCGAGCAGATTGTTAAAAGGGCTCAAGAGTGCAGGATTAACTCCAAAAGATATTGATTCTGTGATTCTTACGCACCTGCATTTTGACCACTGTGGTGGATGCACACGATTAGATAGGGCTGGCAATATAGTCCCTACATTCCCAAAGGCAACTTATTATGTTCAACGTTCTTGTTGGGATGATGCCTTGAGTTCAAATGAACGGTGCTCAGCCTTTCATAGAGAGGAGAATTTCAAACCCATAGAAGAAAAATCACAACTTGAACTATTAGATGGTGATACTGAGATTCTACCCGGGCTGAATGTCGTCGTTACTGACGGCCATGCGATAGGGCACCAGATGGTTATGTTTAACCATGGAGGCGAAAGGGTTGTGTTTTTGGGTGACATAGTACCCACGCACCATCACTTAAATCTTCCAGTTATCTCGGCATTCTCGTTTTCTCCCGAGGATACCCTGCAGCGGAAAAAAGAGATATTAACCGAAGCCGAGCAACAAGGTTGGTTAATCGTATTTTCTCATGGTCATGATACTAAGGCGGGATATTTAGAGAGAAGAGGCAACACTACGTATTTGAGACCAGTGGAGTTATAAGGAGCATTATTCTTTTAGTCCTCCTCTGATGTGTGTGGATGGGTGGGGAGGTGCCGCGGTGACCTGTAATGGGTCACCGCTTTTTTTGTAATGCGATGGTCTATGCTGTCTCTGCCAGGACACAGTCGTTTTCCAGCGACAAAAGCTTGGTTTTAGTTATGGTATTTCTCAAATTCATTTCGCTTTTTGCAGTTACTCGAATGTAGTTATCAGTGATCCCTTTGCAGAATTGCTCGCCCTCTGTTGTTTTTTGGGTGTCCCATAAAACATTTCGACACGTCCCTATAAACTTATGTCTGAAATTAGCGAAGTCTCTTTCTACAATCTCACTGATTTTTTGAATGCGATATCGTTTTATTGTCTGTGGTATTTGTGATTTGTCATAGTAAGCGGTAGTTCCAGGGCGTTGCGAGTATGGAAATACATGTAGGTTGCTGAACTGTAATTTGGAAACTAACTGTAGCGTATTTTCAAAATCCGAATCATTTTCTCCGGGAAAACCAACTATAAGATCTCCGGTAATAGCGACGTTCCCAACTGCATCACGAATAAGGTTACTTGTATTCACAAATTCTTCGGAGGTATATCTACGCCGCATTAATTTTAGTATTTTATTGCTGCCACTTTGTAATGGCAGGTGGAAATGTGGGCAAAGTTTAGTATTTTGCCAAAGAGACAATAATGTGGGATTGATTTCTTGTGGTTGTAACGATGATACGCGCAGCCTGGGAATATCAGTATGGGATAATATTGACGATATTAACGTTGGTAAAGAAGCATCATCTAAATCAAAACCGTATGAACCTAATTGAGTACCAGTGAGAACTATTTCCTGACATCCTTCAGAAACAAATTGGTTAATCTGGTTTATCAAATCGGCTACCTTAATGCTTCGTTCTCTGCCCCTGACTGAAGGAACTATACAATAACTGCAAACTTGATTGCATCCTTCCTGAATCTTTACCATTGCTCTGCAGCGTCCCTGACTACTTAAATTTGTAAGGGTAACGTTTTCAGATTGATGTTTATTACTAATCGGCTGTTTATCAATGATCTCAACCAGGTTGGCTTTTTCAGTATTCTTGACGACCAGGGACACTTCATTCATCTTTGTTAGCTCTTCTTGAGCCCTCTGGCTATAGCAGCCTGTGGCTACTATTAAAGCATCCGGGTTTGCACGATAGGCGGATCGCAAAGCGTGGCGAGCTTTTGAATCGGCTGTCGCCGTGACAGTACATGTGTTTAAGACGTATATGTCCGCATCAGGTATGGAGTCTATTACTCTGTAACCTGCTAACCGGAATTGTCTAGTCATCTGATCACTATCAGACTGGTTGAGTTTGCATCCATGAGTATGGATAACAACTGATTTAGATGTCTGTGGCATATATTGCTTCTACTTTTCTACAGTTATTGATATGAGTTAGTATTCTCAGTGTTTATTGAGTCCCACAATCTTTCTATGGCACCAGCGACGTCATCGAGTAACATAAAAATATAGTCCAATCTTAGACCAGATTCCATAACTTTCTCGACCATATCAGGGAATCCATCCAGTGATTTGAATGAGTCACGTATTTGTCGGTCTGAGTATTCTGTACCAAGATTATATGAGTATTCCCGAATAGCGTCATTATCTGTTAACGTATGACCCTTGGATAAGGCGGCGCCTTTGACAGCTAACACTAGACTGCCCCAAATCATTTCTTCAGATCGTGACCAGCGTCCATTTCGCAATTCTACGAACCCATTTTCTAGGAGTGATAGACTCCTGAGTCGATAATTATCGATGGTATGTGAAGAAGTTTTGATAGTTTGGATCCTTGTTCCATGGCTTACAATCAGTCTATAAATATGAAATATTCTAGCACAGCAATTTAGCTATTGGATTCTGACATTCTAATAGTCTTTATAATGTTTATACAGAAATATAAATAACTAACTAGCGTGCTTGATACGTTTACATGCCAAGGCTACAATGGTCCACAGTCGATTAGTGGTAGTTAGTAATGAATCCGAAGCCTCAAAATGTGTTTAAGTAGATATGACTATACATAGCGCGAATAGCGATACGATTTGTGACATTCAAAAGATCGCTCAGCAGGTATCAT
>Ga0315338_1001800_pt1 | contig 24197 bp, 23 predicted proteins | sample ASW8metaG_FD_204518 | JGI IMG/M metagenome (GOLD analysis project Ga0315338, IMG submission 204518) | Ammonia-oxidizing marine archaeal communities from Monterey Bay, California, United States - ASW #8 | ecosystem: Environmental > Aquatic > Marine > Coastal | place: USA: California | collected... | reverse complement strand
CCGCTCGACGAGGAGGCCCGCGGCTTCGACTCGATCTTCGACAACCCCAACATCATCGGGGGACCGTTCAGCTTTTGGAACCGCGAAGGGTTGCGGTTGAGCCAGACCTTTGTGGGGCTGGTTGGACGGGAGAGCATCCTGCCCTCGCTGCGGACGAGCAAGGCGGAGGGTCAGGCGAACTTCGTGAACCCCGGCGTCCTCATCTACAACCTGGGGTGGGACGCCATCTGGACCCAGAAGCTCCGGTCGTTCGCCAACGTCAGCTATCTGCAGTTCGACAAAACCGAGGTGCTACAGATACTGTTGTTCCAGAGCGAGATCGACAAGGCGATCGGCATCGACACGAGCATCGGGTTCGAGTATCGCCCGTGGCTGAACGACAATGTCATCATCCAGACCGGGGTGTCGGTGTTCACCCCATCCCAGGGGTTCGAGAACATCCTGACAAGTGACACCCTGTACACACCGTTCGCGGTGTTGACACTCACGTATTGAGACAAGTCAAAACGAGGTTAGAGACAGGACACCCTATGATTTTGTCCCCGCGAAACGTGATCGGTGGCGCGGCCGCCGTCTGCACGGTGGTCGTGTTGGGCACTTGGCCGGTCGCCGGCACTGAGGCGCAGGAGCAGGACGACACAGTCAATCCCTGGACGCGACAGAGTCAGGAGGACGTCGACCGCAAGAACGTCGGCTGTGTCAGCTGTCATGAGCCTGACACTCCGACGATGCACGTTTCGACCGCAGTCCGAATCGCCTGTGTCGACTGTCACGGCGGTAATGGCCAGGCGCGTCGTCCCGCCGGCGCCGACCCCGGCACCCGCGGGTTCGAGGACGCCAAGCGCGCGGCGCACGTCCAGCCCCGGCTCGACATCTGGAAGACCTCGGCCAACCCGATCAACCCGGGGGCCGCGACTCTGAAGGAAAGTCGCGAATTTATCCGGTTCGTGAACCCGGGCGACCTGCGAGCCGTCGGGATGACCTGTGGCACAGCAGGGTGTCATGCTCCCGAGGCCGACAACGTCTGGACCAGCATGATGACCCACAGCGCGATGTTGTGGGGCGCGGCGCTCTACAACAACGGTGCCTGGCCGTCGAAGACCACCCAGTTCGGCGAGTTCTACACGCCGGACGGCCAGCCGGCGATGGTGCAGCCGGACCCGCCCCCGTCGCCGCGTCTGCAGAGCCAGCGAGGTATTCTCGCGTTCCTGCAACCGCTGCTGCCCTGGGAGACCTCGCAACCGGGCAACGTGCTTCGGATCTTTGAACGTGGAGGGCGGCTCCCGATAGAGATCGGCATCCCGGACCCGTTCGAGGAGCCGGGGCTGCCCGCCAATCGATTAAGCGACCGCGGGTTCGGTACGCTCAACCGTACCGACCCAGTGTTCATCGGACTCCAGAAGACCCGTCTGATGGACCCGACGCTGAACATGTTCGGCACCAACGACCAGCCGGGCGACTATCGGTCGAGCGGGTGCACCGCCTGTCACGTGGTGTATGCCAATGACCGGTCGCCGGTCACGTCGGCGCAATACGCCTCTGCGGGCAACCGCGGCATGTCACAGACCACGGACCCGATGATTCCGAAGAACGAATCGGGTCACCCGATCAGTCACACGCTGACCCGTTCGATCCCGACCAGCCAGTGCATCGTCTGTCACATGCACCCGGGCACCAACGTCGTCACCACCTACACCGGCTTCACGTGGTGGGACGACGAGACCGACGGCGACAAGTTTTACCCGGAGGAACCGCTCAACCTGTCGGCCGGGGAGCGGTCGCGGGTTCAGCGGCGCAACCCGCAGGGCAGCGTGGTGCGCGGGCTCTGGTCCGATGTCGACTTTCTGGCCGAGACCGGGTCTGAGCAGTTCAACCGTCAGCTCAGCAATACCCAGATCGCCGACTATCACGGACACGGATGGCTCTACAAAGCCGTCTTCAAACGGGACCGGAAGGGCAACCTGCTCGACGCGGCAGGCGACCTCGTCCCGAATGCGGACGGGAACGTGCTGTGGGAGTCGCTCCGTAACCCGACCGACGAGGAGCGGGAGACCGGACGACCCGGGCTACCGGTGCATCTGAAAGACATCCATCTTGAGCGCGGGATGCAGTGCGTCGACTGCCACTTCTCGAACGACGCCCACGGCGACGGCAACCTGTATGGCGAGACCCGCGCGGCGATCGAGATCGCCTGCGAAGACTGTCACGGCACGGCCGAAGCACGCGCGACGCTGCTGACCACCGGACCGGCGGCGCCAACCGGCGGCACCGACCTCACGCAGGGCGCGACACCATTCGGGTTGCCCCGCTTCCAGATCCGGGCCGGACGCATCACGCAGCGGTCGATGATGGACGAGGACCTGCAATGGCTCGTCCCGCAGGTGGCGGATTCGATCACGCCAGGCAGCCTTAACTACAACGAGCTGGCGCGACTGGCCAAGACGATCCGGCGGGACGGTTCGACTTGGGGTACCGCCGACGCGCCGGACGACCTGGCTCATGGCAACGACAAGATGACCTGCTACGCGTGTCACTCCTCCTGGATGACCAGCTGTTTCGGCTGTCATCTGTCGCAGCGAGCCAACGAGAAGAGGCCAAATCTTCACAACGAGGGAGCGACCACGAAGAACTGGACCGAGTACAACTTCCAGGTTATTCGTGACGACGTCTACATGCTGGGCATCGACAGCAGCACGACCGGTAACCGGATCGCCCCGGTCCGGTCATCGAGCGCTGTGGTCGTCAGCTCGCAGGACCAGAACCGACAATGGGTCTACTCACAGCAACAGACAGTGTCGTCCGAAGGCTACGCCGGCCAGGCGTTCAACACGCACGTGCCGCACACGGTGCGCACGACCGAGACCAAGGGTTGCACCGACTGTCATGTCTCGGCCGAGGGCGACAACAACGCCGTCATGGCGCAGCTTCTGCTGCAGGGGACGAACTTCGTCAACTTCATGGGCCGGTTCATCTGGGTAGCGACCGGCGACCACGGCGTCGAAGCGATCTCGGTCACCGAGCAGAGCGAGCCGCAGGCGGTGATCGGCAGCGATCTGCACCGTCTGGCCTACCCCGACGAGTATGCGGAGCATCTCGACCGGGAACGCGAGCTCGAGGAAGCCGACCATCACGGGTCGACCAACGCCCTCGACGTCCAGATGCGCGGCGAGTATCTCTACATTGCAGACGGCAGTGGCGGCTTCCGGGTCTTCGACGTCGCGCAGATCTACCAGAAGGGCTTCTCCGAGAAGATCGTCACCGCGCCGGTCTCACCGATCGGCCAGAACACCAACATCAAGACCCGGTTCGCAACGGCGGTCGCGTCGCCCACCACCCTGGCGGTTGACCCGGCCCGCGTGCGGTTGCCCGAGAACCAGGAGCAGCCGATCCACCCGATGTATGCCTACATCTACATCACGGACCGGGAAGAAGGACTGGTGCTGTCGACCGCGGCCACGCTACTCGACGGCAACCCGGAGAACAACTTCTTGGAACGCGCCACGACCTTCAACCCAGACGGCATCCTTGACGGCGCCGTCAACCTCGAGATCGCCGGGCACTACGCCTACATCCTGTGCGACCGCGGGCTGGTCATCGTGAACATCGACGACCCGCTGAACCCGCAGGTTGCCGCCGAGGTTACCGGCATCCGCGACCCGCGCGCGGTCGCCATCCAGTTCCGGTACGCATTCGTCACCGACGCCGACGGGATGAAGGTGGTCGACATCACCACTCCGGAGCGGCCGCGGCTCGTCGAGTCGGCCACGACCTCGATCGCCGACGCGCAAGGGCTGTATGTCGCGCGGACCTACGCGTATGTAGCCGCCGGCTCGGAAGGACTCGTGATCGTCGACGTGGAGCGGCCCGAGCGACCACGTGTCGACCAGACGTTCAACGCGGGCGGCGCGATCAATGATTCGCGGGACGTAAAGGTGGCGATGACCAACGCGAGCGTGTTTGCGTACATCGCCGACGGCGTCAACGGGTTGCAGGTGGTGCAGCTGGTCTCGGCGAACGACACCCCGGGCGCCTTCGGCTTCAGCCCCCGTCCGGCTCCGCAGCTCATCGCCACGCACCACACCGGTGGTCCGGCACTGGCGATCTCGAAGGGGCTCGACCGGGACCGAGCCGTGGACGAGACCGGGCACCAGGTCGCCGTGTTCGGCCGGCGCGGCGGCCGCCCGTTCAACGCCGAGGAGATGCGCCGACTCTACGTCCGAGACGGCGAGGTCTGGACCGTCAGCGATGAGCCACAGGGGCGGGCGACGGATCCGCAGTAGGCCCTCGGCCAAAGGCTCGCCGCACGTCGGGGAGCGTATCCTGAAGTGAGGCCTCGTTGAGATGGTCGGCAGACCTCAAGCCACCGGCTCGGCGCGCCTCAAACGAACCCCGTCACTCCCACTTTTTCGGCGAAGCGTCGGTCATTGGATGGCTTGAAGGTGGTGCTCAGATGGGGCTTGAGTCCGTAGCTCCGCCAGATCCGGCCAATCGTCGACGCACGCACCCCAGTGGCGGCAGTCATCGACGCCCGGCTCCAGTGCGTTGCGTGGGCCGGGGTCTCGGTTGTGGTTTTCCTCACGATGCTAGCCCGCTTGCGCTTGGAGATTAGCGGAAGGCGACCCGAGCGTGGAGCATCCTTCTCAATTCCTGCCAGACCACCCGCGGCGAACCGGTCTCTCCAGCGCCCCGCCTTCTGCCGGCTGATGTCGAGGCGACTCGCGATGTCCACGTTCTTCGCCCCCGCGGTCGCCCGCAGCACGATCTGGACGCGTTCGACCAGGCGGTCGGAGGCGCTGGGGCGCCGACTCACCACGCGTTCCAGCTTCCGTCGCATCGCCTCGTCCAGCTGAATCTGAATGGCACGTCGTATACTGGATTAAACGCACCAACCGCTTGTTATGGTTCATCAATGGCGGCGGACTACACTAGTGCCTTCTGAGGACCTTGTCAGAATACGTGGGCCTCGGGTGGGCCCGTGAACGATGCTGCTGTATCTCGCTCATCACGGTGACGCCGTCGGCCCCGGGGAGGACCCGCAACGTCCGTTGTCGAGCCTCGGGCGGGCGCAGGTAGATCGGTTGTCGGAACAGGCGGCTCAGCGGGCGGTGCGTCCCGGTGCTATCTGGCACAGCGGCAAATTGCGAGCGCGGCAGACGGCTGAGGCGTACTGGCGGGCGTGCAACCCGTTGGCCGAGTTCTCGGCCGCCCGATGGATGCAGCCGGGTGACCCACCGCTGATTGCCGAGCGGCTCCTCGGCGAGACGCGTGACATCCTGCTGGCCGGTCATATGCCGCACCTTGACCGGTTGCTGCGCCACCTGCTCGCCGACCCGACGCCGTTGCCCGCGCGGTTTCCGCTCAACGGACTGGTCGTGGTCGAGCAGGTCGAGACCGGGTGGGAAGAGCGCTGGCGCTTGGACGCTGAGTAGGCTTCAGGCCTGCAAGTGCGTGGCGAGCTGTTCCCCCAGAAGTGTCCAGGCCCGGGCCACGTGGCGCTCGGTGGTGCGGATGTGGCCAACCGCCAGCCGCAGGGCGAACCGGCCGTCGAGGCGCGTGTGTGACAGGAACACCTCACCGGTGGCGTTGACGCCGTCGAGCACCTGAACGTTGAGGTCGTCGAGCGCCGTCTCGTCGTGATCCGACTGGAGAGGACGGGCACGAAAACACACCACCGAAAATGGCACCGGGGCCAAGCGTTCGAACATCTCGCTGTCATCGACCCAACTCGCGAACAGCGCGGCCAGCCGGATATGTTCCGCCAGCCGTCGGCGCATGCCGTCCGCCCCGAAGTGCCGTAACACCATCCACAGTTTCAGCGCCCGGAAGCGCCGCCCGAGTTGTACGCCGGTGTCCATCAGGTTGCGTACGGGTTGCGTTTCCTGCGTTTGCAGATACGACGGCGTCACCGCAAAAGCGTCTCGCATGCGGTCCATGCGCTGGCAGTAGAAAGCGCTGAGGTCGAAGGGCGTGAAGAGCCACTTGTGCGGGTTCACCACGAATGACGCGGCACGATCGCAACCATCCACCGTCGCCTCAAAGTCGGGAATCATCGCAGCGGCCCCGGCATAGGCGGCGTCCACATGCAGCCACAGTCGCTCGCGATCACAGATGTCCGCGATGGCTCTCACCGGGTCGACGCTCGTCACCGCCGTCGTGCCCACCGTGGCTACCACGGCAAACGGGGTCAGGTTGTCACGGCGATCACGGTCGATGGCCTCGGCGAGCTTCTCGGGTCGCATCTGAAACTGCGAGTCCACTTCGATACGCCGGAGCGACGTCAGTCCAAGACCCAGCATGATGACCGCCTTGTCGACGGAGGAATGGGCGTGTTCCGAGCAGTACACACGCAACGCCGGCACGTCGGGTCGGCCGGCCAGGCCTCGTTCCAGGACCTGTGGCACGGCCTCCTGTCGCGCGGCCGCGAGGGCGTGCAAGGTGGCGATTGAGGCGGTGTCGTAAATCACGCCCTCGAATGTATCGGGGAGCCGCACCAGGCGGCGCAGCCAACCCAGCGCCACCTCTTCCAACTCCGTCACCGCGGGGGAGGTGCGCCACAGCATGCCCTGTGCGTTGAAGGCCGCGCTCATGAACTCCGCGAGGATGCCGGGACCGCTGCCGCTGATCGCGAAGTAGGCAAAGAAGCCGGGATGATTCCAGTGTGTGATCCCGGGCACGATGATCCGTTCGACATCGGCCAGGATCGCCTCGAACGACTCGCCGCTCTCCGGGGCGGAAGAGGGAAGAGCGTCACGGACGTCGCCCGGGCGCACCCGCGACAAGACCGGGTAGGACTCGGCGTCCTCCAGATACGTGGCGATCCAGTCGACCAGTTCGTGTCCGGCCTTGCGGAACGCCGCCCCGTCCATGTCGCCGAGTGGTGGGCCGCCGGAACGGTTGGTCATCTGTTAGCTGTCATGTGGCAGGAACCATCGGCCTCCGACCCTGTCGTTCGGGCCTCAGGGCGCTGGCGATGCGTCTTGGTCTGCGAGGCCGATGATTGTAGCATCAGGCGTTCACCCGCCTCGTCTGCTGGCGGCGTTGCTTGAATGTCGTCGGCGACGACTCTGGTGTGGTGACGAGGAGGTGTAATGGCTGACGTAGTGCACACGAGCCGAATGCGGGTCGAGCGAGTTGCCGGTCCCCTGCGACATGCGTATCTGGAAGGGTTTGAGGAGCCGATCCGGTTTGGCGTCCACGGGGGCATCAAGAAGTTCTACGGGGTCGAGCCGGATGAGGATGTACCGGCCACGTTGGACTATATGGTCGGCGCCGTCGGTGGTTGACTGCTCGGTACCCTGGCACGCGCACTGGAAGTGCGCGACATTCCCGTTCCGAGAGAGAACCTGCAGGCCGACGTCGAAGGCGATATTGAAGCGGTCGACAAGGTGCTGCGGATTACCCGCATCCGCGTCCGCTATCGCATCCGGATTCCAACTGGTACCCGGGAAAAGGCGGAGCGGGCCGTGGCGACGCATCCCACGAAGTGTCCGGCCGCGAACAGTGTCCGAGGCTGTATCGACCTGGACATCTCGGCCGACATCACGGAGGAGTAGCCGCCGGCGGCAGAAGGCGACCAAGGCGCGTACTAAGATACGGATGGCGGAGGGGCGGGGAGCCGTGTAGGTCAGCGTGCCCAGACACCCCAGGAGCACGGCCGCCGACCCGTATTCAAAGGAGCGAAACCGTCTAAGCATCTCGCCGAAGACGTCGCCGGCTTCGAGCCGGCCGGCCGATCCGCGGTACGACTCGAGTACATCGAAGATGGCCGGCGTGGCGAATGTTCCGAGGGCCACCATACCCCCGACCCAGAACACGAGGGTAAGCAGATACAGACATCGCAGGACGACGATGGGCGCATTATACGTGTCGTCATGAGCCCCGAAGACGGCGAGATCAAGTGGCGCGAATGGACCGCTTCGACGTTCGCGCTCGCGGCGGCCGAGCAGAAGCCGGTGCTGCTGGCGCTCGGGCCCGCGTGGTGTCGGGGGACCGACGAGATGCATCGGTTCAGCTACACGGACCCGGATGTGGTCCAGGTCGTCTCCGAACAGTTCGTTCCTGTCCGAGTGGACCCCGATCGGCGGCCCGATATCGGGGAGCGATACACGCTGGACGGGTGGCCCACCACCGCCTTTCTCACACCGTCCGGCGCCCTGCTGGGGGGGGGAGGCCACCTCGACGCGGCGCGGCTGGCCGTGGTGTTGCGGCAGGTGCTCGACGCGTTCGCAGCCCAGCCAGACGCGGGCAACCTTGAAGTCGGTTCACCGTCTCGGCACGACGCCGCCGCCGCGCCGCTTGGTCCCGGAGCGGCACACCTGGATTCGGAAGCGGCGGGCCAGTGGTTCGATCAGCAGCTCCGCACGCAGTTCGACCCGATCCGGGCCGGGTTCGGTCCCGGTCCGAAGCGTCCTCACCCGTCCGCATTGAAGGCTGCGCTCCTGCGGGGCCGGCACGGGTCGCCTGGCCATCTCACCGACATCGTTAGGGCAACGCTCGACGCCATCGCCGACGGCGGGCTCGCAGACACTGTCGAGGGCGGTTTTTTCCGGTACTGCGAGCAGCCGGATTGGTCTCGACCGCACGTCGAGAAGGTGTTGACGGTCAACGCGCGGCTGATCGATCTGTTCTTGACGGCATCGCGTATTTTCGACCGGGCGCACTATACGGAACGGGCCGCCGAGACGATTCGATTCGTTCATGACACGCTCTCGGACGCCGATGGGGGGTTCTTTGCCAGTCAGCGCGGCGACCCCGACTATTCGGCGTTGACCACGACCGAGGAGCGCGGGCACCACGGGGAGCCGCCGGTCGATCGGAGCGTCTACGTCGATGCGACCGCCACTATGGCCTCCGCCTATGTCCTGGGTGCCTCAGTCCTTGCCGATAGCTCGTTGCTGGAGTTCGCCGCGACCGCGGTGGACCGCGTGGTGATGGAGACGTATGAACGTGGAGGTGGGGTTGGCCACCTCGTCAACGGGCGGCCACCCGTGCGCGGGTTGCTGAGCGACCAGGTGGCGGCGAGCGCGGCCCTGTTGGATCTGTACGAGGCCAGCGGACAGGATGTCTATTTGGACATGCCGCAGGAACTGATGGCGTACTGCCAACAGGAGATGTGGGACGAGGGTGATGGTTTCCGGGACCGGACCCGTGGGTCTTCCGATCACAGTCCACCGATCGGTCTGCTGCGCGAGGCGCATCGACCGTTCGCACTCAACTGTGACGCCGCCGTCGTCCTGGGCCGTCTCGCAGCCCTGACCGACCAGACGCACTATCGCGAACAGGCGGTCCGGGTCCTCGCCAGCCAGAAGTCCGTGTACCAGGCCCGCGGTCTGGACGGCGCGGACTACATCCTGGCGCTCGAGCAGCTTCAGACCCTGACGGGACCCTGATTTTGACCGGGCCGAGGCGCGGGAGACAGGTGCTTCTGGCCATCGATTCCTCGGTCTCGGGACCGTCTGCCAGCCGTGCTACACTTCGTGGCCCGGAGGACCCTTTTTGCCAGTAGATCGCACTCCCCAGCTACCCGCTCTTCGTAACATCGCCACTCGGCTCCGTATCGAGTCGGTGCGTGCGACCGCCACCGCCGGCAGCGGGCATCCCACGAGCTGTTGCTCAGCCGCCGAGATCGTGGCCGCCCTGTTCTTTGCCCAAATGCGGTTCGACCCGCACGATCCAGCGTGCGAGGACAACGACCGTTTTGTGCTGTCGAAAGGCCATGCTGCACCGATTCTGTATGCGGCGTGGGCCGAAGCGAGCGTGATCTCACGCGACCAACTGTCGTCACTGCGGGACATCGATTCCGATCTCGAGGGGCATCCCACCCCGAGATTGCCGTTCGTCGACGTAGCCACCGGGTCGCTCGGTCAAGGTATCTGTGCCGCGGTCGGCACCGCGCTCAATGCCCGTCGCATCGGGTCAAGCTACCGCACCTACGTGTTGCTGGGTGACGGGGAGTCGGCCGAAGGTTCGGTGTGGGAGGCCGCTCAGGCGGCGGCAAGGATGGGGCTTGACAACCTGTGCGCCATCATCGACGTGAACGCGCTGGGCCAGAGCCGCGACACGCAGTGGGGCCACGACATGGAGTCCTACGCGGCCCGGTGGCGCGCGTTCGGCTGGCACACCCTGGTCGTCGATGGTCACGATCTGGTGGCGGTCCTGGCGGCGCTGGACGAAGCGGCCGAGACGTCCGAATGTCCGACGATGGTGCTGGCGCGCACGCTCAAGGGCAAGGGAATCTCGTTCGTTGAAGGCCGGGACGGGTGGCACGGCAAACCGCTGTTGGAAGATGACCTGGCGCGCGCCCTCGGCGAGCTCGAGGGACAGCTGGGAGCAGAGACCGACAATCCCCCCATTCCGGCCGCGCCTCGACGCGAGGAGGCATGGACGCCACCTCCAGCCCCGCCTGGCCCGGCAGACTTCGCTGCCGTCCGACTGCCTGCGTATGAGGCGGGGAGCACGGTGGCGACCCGTGAAGCCTATGGCGCCGCTCTGGCGGCGTTGGGGAGCAGCGACACACGCGTGGTGGCGCTGGATGCCGATGTCAAGAATTCGACATTCAGTGACAAGTTCGAGAAGCAGCATCCCGACCGCTTCTATCAGATGTTCATTGCCGAGCAGGTCATGGTGGGGGCGGCACTCGGGTTGGCCAGTCGCGGCGCCATTCCGTTCCCGTCGACGTTCGCCTGTTTTCTCACCCGCGCGTCCGACTTCATCCGCATGGGTGGCATTGGCAACGTCAACATCAAGCTGGCCGGATCCCACGCCGGCATCTCGATCGGTGAAGACGGCCCCTCGCAGATGGCGTTGGAAGACCTCGCCATGATGCGCGCGGTGCCCGAGTGCGTCGTCCTGTATCCGTGTGACGGGGTCAGCGCCGGCCGTCTCGTTTTGGCCTCGGCCGCCCATTCCGGTATGACCTACATGCGGACGTCGCGCCCCAAGACGCCGATTCTCTACGCCGAGACCGACGAGTTCGTCATTGGTGGGTCGAAGGTGCTGTGCGAGAGTCCGGATGACGTTGCGACTGTTGTCGCGGCCGGGGTGACGGTGTTCGAGGCGCTCAAGGCCCACGAGGAACTGCTCGGCGCCGGTGTCCATCTCCGTGTCATTGACGCCTACTGCGTGCAGCCGATCGATGCCGAGACGATGGTTCGAGCGGGCACGGCGACAGGTTCCCGACTCATCACGGTAGAGGACCATTATGCCGCCGGTGGCTTGGGCGACGCCGTGAGCGATGCGGTTGCTCCGGATGGGATCACCGTGACGCGGCTGGCGGTGCGTGCCGTGCCGCGTAGCGGCAAGGGTGCCCAGCTGCTCGACCGGTTCGGCATTTCGTCGAAGCAGATCGTGGCCGCCGTCCGCGCCCAGATTGCACCGGACGCGTAGCACGCCCCTCAGGCTCGTCCGTCTGTCCGTCACAACGATCTTCCGGCGCCGTTTGTCATGCGCTGGTCAAGACAACGGGCCCTGTCGCTACGCCCTTGGGGGTAGAATGCCGATGTCACTCAATGCTCCAGGACCGGACGCATCCGGGCGGGCGACAATGCACGCCCCGCCGTCTAAGTAACACAAAGGAATGCCATGTCCATGAAATTTGATCGCGTGCGCGCCTTGTTTGGGGTCTGCGGCTTGGCCGCGACCGTTTGTGCGGGCACCCTGGTGATGGCGCAGAGCCGCAATCAGGATGGCAATGGGCAGGCATTGGGGCACGGCTACTCTCGACCGGCGCGTAGTCCCCACGGCAGTCGGTCGGAGGTCATCGCTCCGTATGGGATGGTGGCCGCGAGTCATCCGCTGGCGGCGCAGGTGGGCATCGACATCCTCAAGGCCGGTGGCAATGCTATCGACGCCGCGGTGGCGGTCAACGCAGTGCTTGGACTCGTCGAACCGCATATGAACGGGGTCGGTGGCGACCTGTTCGCCATCGTTTGGGACAACGACACGCAGCAGCTCTACGGACTCAACGCCACCGGCCGGTCGCCCTACGAGATCAATCGGCAGGTCTTTGCGCGTCAGAATCTGGACCGTGTGCCAGGGACGGGGCCGCTTACGTGGACGGTGCCGGGCGCGGTCGACGGATGGGACCAGCTGCTGACACGGTTCGGGACGATGGGTTTCCCCGAAGTGCTCGCGCCGGCCATCGCCTACGCGCGCGACGGGTTCCCAGTGAGCGAGATCATCCAAGGGCAGTGGGCGGCGTCGAAAGACTCGTTGGCCCAGTGGCCCACTTCGGCCGCCACCTACCTTCCCAACGGTCGACCGCCGGCCGTCGGCGAGGTGTTCAAGAACCCCGGGCTGGTCCGGACCTACGAGGCGATCGCACGGGGCGGTCGCGACGCCTTCTACCGGGGCGAGATCGCCCGGAAGATAGTCGCTTTCAGTGAATCGAACGGCGGCTACTACACCGCGCGTGATTTCGAGGACCACACCTCAGCCTGGGTGGACCCGGTCACGACCAGCTATCGGGGGCATGACATCTGGGAGATCCCACCCAACAGCTCTGGCATCGTGGCCTTGATGATGCTCAACATCCTGGAGGGCTACGATATGGCGGCTCTGGGACACAACTCGGCCGCCGCGATTCATCGCATCGTCGAGGCGAAGAAGCTTGCCTTCGCCGATCGTGATCGTTTCGTGGCCGACTCTGACGCCAACCGGCTACCGGTCTCGGCACTGATCTCAAAAGCGTACGGGGACACGCGACGCGCGCTCATCGACCCGATGCGAGCCTCGCAGTCTGTCAACGCCGGTGACCCGACGGAAACGGTCTATCTCACGGTGGTCGACAAGGATCGGAACGCCATCTCGCTCATCGAGAGCATCTTCGGCGGGTTCGGGTCCAAGGTCGTGCCGGGGGATCTCGGCTTCGCCCTCCAGAACCGTGGCTCAGGCTTCTCGCTCGAACCGGGGCACTTCAACGCTCTCGAGCCGCACAAACGGTCGCTGCACACCAACATGCCGGCGTTCGTGACCAAGAATGGGAAGCCGTGGTTGTCCTTCGGCGTGATGGGCGGCGACATGCAGCCGCAGGGTCATACACAGGTGCTGTCGAACATCATCGATTTCGGCATGAATCTCCAGGAAGCAGGCGACGCTGCCCGGGTGCGCCACGGCGGCAGCGTCATGGTGGAACCCGGAGTCACGGATGACGTAGTTGCCGAACTGGAGCGGATGGGGCACCGGGTGCGTCGAGCCGGCGGCGGCGGCATGGGCGGCTACCAGGCGATCATGATCAATCCCGAGACTGGGATGCTGCATGGCGGCACGGATCCGCGCAAAGATGGCGTCGTGCTCGGGTACTAGTGCCCCGTCCCGGTGACATGTAGCGCGCCTCTGCGACGACCTGCACATCTGGGAGCTGGCTCCGGCCGGGCGGCGGCCTTGAACTCCCGGCTTCATCGATGCAACCACGTCAAGGTTCAGTGGCCCCGGCTGAGCAACACGTGACGGCGTCCGCTGCACCAGGCGAGCGTCACGCCCATCCGAGCTGCTGGAGGCTGATGCCGTCGTTCCAGATCTTTGTCATATGGCGGATCTTGTCGCCCTCGAACTGCATCACATACACGTAATCCGCTTCTACTTGCTGTCCGGTCGGAGGCACCGGTCCACCCTCCGCAGTGTGGGTACCCCGGAACACCGCGTACGCGGTCACGTTGTGGCGACCCTCGTCCACCGCGAACGACCGCAGCTCATACCACCCATCGGGAACGGGCGTGAGCAGACCTTTCATCCAGTCGGTGTACGCCTGTAGCGTCTCGATGTCCGCCAGAGCGCCAGCCTGGGCCGAGAACGACGCGTCGGGCTCGCAGTACTGCTGGCACTCATCCCACCCCTTTCCGGTCTCGCAGGCATCGAAGAACCGTTCGGCCGTTTCCTTGATTGAGTTCATTGAAGATGCTCCTTTCATGCCCCTATTGTATTTACCCGCAGCGGTGGCCGTACCTCGGCTTCAATTGATGCGCCCGGCCCGCCACTTCGAGGTGCCATCGTCCGCTCGCGCGGTCCCGGTCATGGTGTTCCCGTCGACCCGGCCACGGTAGCTGGTGTCACCGATCGAAAAGCTGATCTCTCGGCCGCGAAGCCTGCGCTCGCCGACATCCTCAATGCGGCCATTCGTGAGTAGACGGCCTGACACTATCTGGCACTCCTGAGCCAGTTCAAGTTCAGCTTCCTGCTCCTGATCGACCAGGCGCCATGTTCCCGACACGTTCGCGGGCACGGTCCAGAACAATGAAGTGCAGAAGCTGGGACAGGGATCGAGGGCGATGGTCTTGTCCGGGATCCAGCCTGGCGCGTCGGGGTCGTTCTCCGAATCGCCCATATCCCAGGTGTTCGACGCGATGCGGGTGCCGGGCTCGAGTGCCAACAGGGTGGGTCGCAGTCGGGTATTGATATCCGGGAGCAGGAACATGGTGATCACCGTTGCCCGAGACAGATCGACATCAAAAAGATCAGTGGCCAGAAACTCGGTTCTGTCAGCCACGCCCGCCTCGTTCGCGTATTGTTTGGAGGCCGCCACGAGCCTGGGGGTCCAGTTCGACCCCGACCGCCCGGGCGCCAAGCCGGGCCGCCGCGATCACGGTGTGTCCGTCAGCGGAGCCGAGATCCATGACGTAGTCGCCCGGACCGACCGCGGCCATCTCCAGCATGGTGTCCACGAGGACCTCCGGTGTCGGTACGCAAGGTGCGTCCTTGCCCTCCTGGCCGATGACGGGAGCAGGTTGCCCGCGCGCCCCGACGGTTGAGAGTAGGAGGGCGCCGAGGACAGCGTCTCGACACGCCGTCGCTACCCCGACCGCCGCGGACCCCGACCGGCACGATTAGCCATCTCGGGGCAGCAAGCGCGGGTGGCCGGCGATGGTGACGGCGCCGAAGTGTTGGAGGTCCAGCGTAACGATCGCCTCCGCCCGGAGGCGCTCCGCCGTGGCGATGACAACCGCATCCACCAGCCCGATGTGGAGGTCGGCGTACCGCTCGCAAATCAATGCGGCCGCCTCGATGTCAGTTTGTCGTCCCCATTCGACGCCGAACGCGCCATGAGCCAGGTCCGCGAGAAACACCGACTGCGCCTGTGGGCCGAGCTGAGTTGCCACCAGGTAGTCCACCTCGGGCAGAATTGCTCCCGGAAGCACCCAGGCGTCAGGGTCGCTCAGATAGAGTGCGCGTAGTCGTTCGTGGTGCCGATCTCCGGAATCGATCAGCGCGATGACCGCTCCGGTGTCGGCGACAATCACGGTTGACCCAGACCTGTGAGCAGTTCCTCAGCGCGCTCTCCGAGGTCGTCGCGCCCGCTCGAGAACGCGCCGACCGACCGAGCCACACGTGTGGCTGCGTGCCGTTTCGTATACTCGGCCACCGCCTCACGTATTAGCTCCGCCGACGGTCGCTGTTGCTCGGCGGCCAGTCGCTTGAGACGGAGGTAGTCGTCCGAGTCGAGATAGACGGTCGTTTTCTCCATATGCCTGACACATATGGTAGCGCGGTATCGAGCGCGTGGCGGGTGGGGCGATCTACCGGACTTCTGGCCCGCCGCGTCGGTTGTCGCGGACGAATCGGTCGCGCGCCGGCATGACCACGGCTGGGAGGGTCTGTGCGTCCATGACCGCCTCGGTGGGAATGATGTCGTTCTTGGCCAGAATCCAGGCGACCAGCCCGTAGACCTCTTGGGCGGTCAGCAATCCCGGCGCGTTCCGTGGCATGGCCCGGTTGATGTAGTCGTAGAGGGTCGTGGCATAGGGCCAGTAGTTTCCGACTGTCGAACGGTTGCTGTTCGGATCGCGACCGACGACCGGCGCGGCGGTGCCTCCTTCGCCGTCCGGTCCGTGACAACCGCGACACGCGCGTGCCCACGTCTGCGCCCCGTCCGCGGCGGTGCCGTTTCCGGATGGCAGTCCGGTGCCGTCAGGCATCACGTCAATGTCGAGTGCCTCGATCTCGCTTGCAGTCGCGGTTCGGCCCAGCCCAAAGCGGTCCGGGTGATCTGTAGGCGGTGACGGCTGTTGTCCCGCCGCGGCGGGCGCCGCCAACCATAGTCCGCCAACGATCCCCACGACCCCGACCCAACCGACCACGTCGGCACGCATCGTCGACTCCGAACCGACCGGGCGCTGGCGCGTCACGACCGTAATCTCTCGGCCCCAAACAACACGCGGCCATCGTCGCCGACCGTCCACGACGTGATCGGGTTCTGGTGATACCGCGTGCGGGGCCCGCGCGCCGCTCGCAGCGCGTCCCACGTCGGCTGCACGTAACCGGTCTCGTCGGTGGCCCGACTCATGATCTCGGCCGGGGACCCACTCCATTCCCACCGGTGCCGAAACCGCACGTGCGCCTTCGGCAGCACCGGTCCCTGCAGCGTCGCTGCCTGCCAGGTGGTTCCGCCGTCGGCACTGACGTCGACCGCCGTGATCCGCCCGCGGCCGCTCCATGCCAGACCCCGGATTTCGTGCCAACCGGGTTCGATCACGAGGGGAAAGGCAGGGTCGGTGATGATCGACCGCGCGTCCATCACGAAGCTGAACTGGCGCACGGTGTTGCCGTCGCCCAGTGGATCGGTATATTTCGACGTTTCTTCCCGGGTCATGAACGGCTGTTCGGCGAGTTCGATCCGCCGGATCCATTTGACGCTTGAGTTGCCTTCCCAGCCCGGAAGCAGCAGGCGCGCGGGGTACCCGTTCCCCGGCATCAATGCGTCGCCGTTCTGCGCGTAGACGATCATCGCGTCGTCGAACGCCTTCTCCATCGGGATGCTCCGGGTCATCACCGCGGCGTCCTGCCCCTCGGCGAGGAACCAGGTGGCGTCGGGCTGCGCCCCGACCTCCTTGAGCACCGTCGACAACAGCACTCCGGTCCACTCCGTCTGGCTCGTGAGGCCGCACACCATCTGGGGCAGGGTTTCGGGGGTGCCACGACGCAGGTTGCCAGAGCACTCGAGGAAGCAGATGCGGGAGGTGGCCGGGAACTGCTGGAGGTCAGCCAGGCTAAAGACGGTTGGTCGGTCGACCATGCCGTGGATCAGCAGCTCGTATTGGGCCGGATCGATGTCCGGAACCCCTCCGTGATGCCGCTCGAAGTGGAGGTCGGCGGGGGTGATGGTGCCCCGCAGGTCTTGAAGCGGAGTGCGCGAGGACGTCGCACTGGGGTCCCGCTGGGGGGTGACGAACCGCGACCGTTGGTCGACCCCGTTTGGCCCGCGCCCGGCGCGCCGCGTGGTCGTGACCGACTGCTGTCCGGCCACCGGGGCGACCGCGGCGGCGCTCATCGCGCCCGCGGCACCAGCCAGCAACTCTCGCCGCGTCAGCCGTTCACGTCGTCTCGGCGCGCTTGCGTCTCCGGGTCGCATCCGCTCATTGGCCATGTATTCACTCCACCCTGTCTGGCGCCGACTCGATGCCGGAGTTGTGCCCCACGTGGGGACGAAACGTCGTGGGGTCCTGGCCATGGCGCCAGAGAGTCCCCACCGCGCCCACTCGTGTCGAGTGTATTATGCGTCAGTCGACGGGACCGTCGCTCGCGAAGTCGGAGGGCGGACGGCGTTCGGCCCGCAGCATCGCCACGAGTCTCGTCTGGCGCACGAAACGGGACCGCCTCCTGCCGTGACACTTGCCACGTCCCCGGTGACGTGCCCGAGCAGGGCGACGATAGGAAATTCTAGATCCCCCTCCATCGCGGCAGGCCCCTCGAACCCTGCCTCGATAGCCTGAGTAGTCGACGTGCTCGAGTGGAGTGCGAATCGACCGGCGGTCGAGGAATTCGTCGACTGCCCGCCGCGCGGCCTCCCAGTGTCCGTAGTCGTCGAACTGGATCACGCCGGACGATAGGAAATGCTGTGGGCCGGCTACGACGTCGGCGTTCTTGTCGTCCCCCGCGGCGGCGAGGCTGCTCGCGACGGCCTCGAGCTGGATCACGAGCGCGGGCCACGCCGCATAGGGTGCCAGGACGCCGTGGCAGAGGACCAGATGGACGCGTGGACGCGGGGTCAGTACCGCGAGGCGCTCCAATGAGTAGAGGACGCCGACTGCCGGATGCCTCGGTTCGTAGGTCGTCGACGGGAAGGCCACGCCCCACCGAGCGCAGAGCCCATGCCGCGTCTCGCGAGCCCAGCAACCGGGAGCTGTTCAGGCTCCGGCGTGTCAGGCGGTGCAACTTCGGCCGGCGCTAGGGGTCCCGCAGGTGGCAGTCGTAGCACGAACTCCGTGTGTGTGCTCCGTCTACACCATCGTGGCCGCGCCGTCACTGCAGACGAGTGGAATTGCGGTGTGGAGGGGAAGGGGGGCCGAGAGACGAATCACGCCGCTTCCGCTGACTGATCGATCTCGGTCAGCATCCGCTCAAAATCTGGGTCTAGCGCCAGGCAAAAAGTTCGCTACCTACCCACGAAGGGCAGGTGGTTTACGCGGGCGCATCGCGGCGAGCTTGTAGTGCTGTGATGATTTCGTCCGGTTCTGGGAACCGTTCCTCCGCTTGTTTCGAAAACACGAGATCGCCGTCGGCAACGACGTCGAATTGCCCACGGGCACCGACGACAACCTCGGCGTCAATGCCGACCGCGTCCTTGATGGAGGCCGCCAAACTGGAGGCCCTTGGCAGGTAGTTTCAAACCTGACAGTAGTTGATCAAGATGCGCATGGCGCGATGTTACCGCAGCCCGGGGACGGTGGCAATTGCGCGGCCCGCCACGAGTTGCCTGCGAAGCAGCCCGGTGCTTGCATCTCGCGGAGTGCCTGGAAAGTCTCGGTTCATGGAGAAGTGGGTACGGTCTCTTCGCGGCGTCGTGCTCGACCTGGACGGTACCGTGTACGACGACGGCGAACTCATCGACGGTGCGGGTGACGCGACCGCGGCCGTGCGTGCGGTCGGTTTGGGGCTGAAGTTCGCGACCAACACCTCCCGACACCCATGTGGCACCTTGATCGAACGGTTGCGTCGGCAGGACGTGGACGCGGCGCCGGACGATGTCTTCACCGCGCCGCGAGCCGCTGCCGCCTGGCTGCTCGACCGCGGCATGACTCGGATCTCGCTCCATGTGTCGCCGATGACCGTCGAGGAGTCCACTCGTTTCGCGATAGATGAACAGCAACCGGAAGCGGTCATGGCAGGCGACCTCGGCGACGATTGGACCGTCGAGCGTCTCAATCGCGTCTTCGCACATGTGATGGGTGGCGCCCAGCTGCTGGAGATCCAAAAGAACCGTTACTGGAAACACGGCGACACCCTGTGTCTCGACGCGGGGCCGTTCGTCGCGGCCATCGAATACGCGACCGCCACCACCGTGGTGGTGGCGGGCAAGCCAAGTGCGGAGTTTTTTGGCGCGGCGGCCGCGCCCTTAACATCGAGCCCACCCAACTCGTCGTCGTCGGTGACGATCTGCAAACGGACGTGCGCGGGGCCCAGTCCGTGGGAGCCAGAGCGGCTCTCGTGAAGACATGCAAGTTCCGCGCGACGGCGACCTCAATGATGTGGACGTGCGCCCGGACCTCACGGTGGACTCGAGGTCAACTCCTGGCCGCGCTGCGGCTGGGCGACTGAAGAACGGTAGGTGGAGTGCCCGCACACATGACAGAGCATGAGGGATTCATGCGTCGGTGCATCGCGTTGGCCGAGGAGGTGGCGCGGGCGGGGGACGAGCCGTTCGGCGCGCTGGTCGTCCTCGATAGCGCGGTGCGCCTGACCGCGCGCAACGTGGTGCTCACCGAGTCGGACCCGACGCGTCACGCCGAACTGACGCTCGTCAGCGATGCTTGCCTTCGATTCGGCGCCGCGACCTTGGCCCGAGCGACGATCTATTCGAGCACCGAGCCGTGCATGATGTGTTGCGGCGCCGTGTACTGGAGTCGGGTTCCGCGAGTGGTCTTCGGTTGCTCGGCCGCCGCCCTCGGCGCTATTGCCGGCGGTAGTCTGGTCGCGCCGTTACGGCAACTGTTGGCTCATGGACAGCGCGGGGTCGAGGTCATCGGCTCGGTGCTGGAGCACGAAGCCACCGATGTGCACAGCCGGTTCTGGCCGCGCGCGTGATTCTCATTCGAGCGTCGTTTCGAGACCGCGGCGAGACGCGTGCGAGTCGATACGGTATGGTGGAGATTCGAACCGTAGCTCGTGTCCAGTGACGCGGGTTGCCGAGTCGCCCGTCACCCGCGGACTGAAGCCTCGGGAAGCGGCTTGGCGCTCCTTACATCGTTCGTATGTCTTCTCAGGAGTTGTGTAGGAGGAGGGTCACATGTGGTTCAGGGGAGAGACACCGCGTATGCCAGCGCCTGACGAAGCGCCGCCGGGTCGCGATGAGTCCATGGTGGCGCCGGACGCGCATTTCGTGAACGGCGCGTCGCTGCGCCCGCCGTTTCCCGACGGCCTACGGCAGGTCGTGTTCGGGATGGGCTGCTTCTGGGGAGCCGAGCGTCAGTTCTGGCAGACCTCCGGAGTGCACACGACCGCGGTCGGCTACGCAGGCGGTGTGACACCGAACCCGACCTACCGGGAGGTGTGCGGCGGCATGACCGGCCACACCGAAGTGGTCCTGGTGGTGTTCGACCCGACGCGGGTCAGCCTCGAGGAATTACTTCGGCGGTTCTGGGAAGGGCATGACCCCACCCAGGGCATGCGCCAGGGGAACGATGTCGGCACGCAGTATCGGTCGGTCATCTACTGCGACGGCGCCGAGCAGCTCGCCGCCGCCCGCCAGTGGCGAGAGGCATACCAGCGCGCGCTCCAGGCCGAAGGGCACGGCGACATCACCACCGAGGTCGAGGAGGCGCCGTCCTTCTACTACGCCGAGGACTACCATCAGCAGTATCTCGCCAAGAATCCGAACGGTTATTGCGGCATCGGCGGCACCGGCGTCGCCTGCCCGGTTGGGATCGCGGTGTCGTAGAGGTGTGCTCTGCATAGCACTCGTCGCCTGTCTGTCGTTGTGCATTCCGTCGGCCGGGGTCGCGCAGCAGGCCGGCGTGGCGTGCGAGCCGACCGGTGTGCAGATGCGTTCCCGCATCGGTCTCATGCTGGGCGGTGGGAGCGCTCGGAGCCTGGCGCATGTCGGTGTGCTCAAATGGTTCGAAGAGCACCGTATCTCGATCGATTTCATCGCCGGCAGGGACTTGTGGGTGGCGGCTACGCCACCGGTCGTTCGGCGGCGGAGGTCCGCGCCCTGATCGAGACGATTGACTGGGACGCGATGTTCCGGGGCGAGGTGGCTTATCCCCTGAAAGCGTTTCGGCGCAAGGAGGGACGCCGCGAGTTTCCGGTGGGTTTGGAACTCGGTGTGCGCGACGGGTCAGACGCTGTCGGCGGGTCAGCCTCACACGCGAGCTTCCCTGCGCACATGGCGCCGAGCAGCCAGCAAGCCGCGGCCCCTCCGTTGCGCAGCGAAGCGGTCGGGTGCATTGCCCTATTAGTGTTCGCATACTGTCATTTGGCGCCGCCCTCGACGTAGACTCGACTACCGTCCTCCCATGACCGCCCCGAAAGACACACTGACCCCCGCGCTGCCGGCCCCGTCGGGCCCTGTTGAGCGCGCTTTCGGATTCAAGCGGCTGCTCGAAGCGACGCAGATCGTGCAATGGGAAGCAGATGCGCAGACCCGTGACTTCACGTATGTGGGGTCGCAGGCCGAGCGACTGCTTGGTTACCCGCTGGCCCGGTGGCTGGAACCGGCCTTTTGGAGAACTCACCTCCATCCCGACGATCTCGAGCGGGTGCTGCGCTTTCGCGAGGAAGCGCTCCGCGAGCACGAGGCCTACGAGTTTGAGTACCGAATGGTTGCGGCTGGGGGGCAGAGCGTCTGGTTTCATGACGTGGTCGCGGTCCAGCGGCTGGACGGGGTGGCGGCCGTCATCCGCGGTTTTCTCATCGACGTCAGCAAGCGGAAACGCGCCGAAGCGACCGCGCGCGCCAGCGCGGCGCGGGTGAGACAGCTGATTGAGCAGGCGCCGGACGCCATCATCGCCGCGCGGGCGAATGGGCAGATCGCGTTCGTCAACCATCAGGCGGAGCATCTGTTCGGCTATCAATCGGGTGAGCTGGTTGGCGGACAGATCGAACGGGTGCTGCCGGGTCAGCTCACCAGGCAGCATCTGGAGGTCCCTGGCGAACAACCAGGTGCCGTCGGCCCAATGACCGTGGGCGGCAGCGAGCCCGCCACCGCCCGCTGCGCCGATGGCCGGACGTTCCCGGCCGCCGTCAACATCGGTCGGCTCGAGACAGACGAGGGGCTCGTGGTCGTGACCACGGTGCGCGATGTGTCTCGTGAGGTCGAGGCCGAACAGGCGCTGCGGCAAAGCGAGGAGCGCTTTCGGATGGCCGCGACGCTGGGCGCCGACATCATTGCCGAGGTGAACATCCTCACCGGAGGCGTTGTGTGGTTTGGGAACGTCGACGAAGCCATGGGGTTCGAGCGAGGCGCATTCCCACGCACCATGGATGGCCTGCGTGAACAGCTCCATCCGGACGACCGGAGCCGGGTGCGACGGGTGATCGCGCGCGACGTCTTCGAGCGGTGGCAGGCGGTATCGTTCGAGTGCCGGATGCGGGCCCAGGACCGGTCGTATCGACACTGGACGGTGCGTGCGGCGCCCCGGTCGGACGGCGATAGCCGGCCCAAGACATTCGTCGGGGTCTGCTCGGACGTGACGGAACAGATCGTCGCGCGCGCCGAGGCGCTGCAGCATCGTGACGCGCTGGCCCATGTGGCTCGGGTTAGCTCTCTGGGCGAGCTGACCGGAGCCGTGGCTCACGAGCTGAATCAGCCGCTGGCGGCAATTCTCAGTAACGCCCAGGCTGCGGTTCGCCTCTTGGATCGCGCCGCGCCAGACCTGCGACAGGTCGGCGAGGTGCTGCAAGACATCGTGGCTGACGATCGCCGCGCCAGTGCCATCATCCAACGGCTCCGGGAGATGATGCGTGGTGAGTCTCCGTCGCGCGAGCGAATCGATCTCTGCTCCGTTGTCCGTGAGGTTCGGGAGATTATGCGGAGTGGTCTGTCCATGCGTGGGATCGCGGTGCTGTCCGAGTTTACGTCGGACCTTTCGGCGGTGGTGGCGGACCGCATCCAGATTGAGCAGGTCGTCGTGAATCTGGTGACCAATGCCATGCAGGCGATGGAGGGGCTGTCCGAGGCTCGGCTCACGTTTCGGGTGTTCCAGCGGGGTGATGGCTGGCAGGTGGTGACGGTGTCCGACACCGGTCGTGGAATCGCCCCGCCGATGCTCGCCACGATGTTCGATCCGTTCAATTCTTCGCGCGAGGGTGGTCTGGGCATGGGGCTGTCCATCTCTCGCAGCATCATCGAGGCTCACGACGGCGAAATGCAGGCCGAGCATCTGTCAACTGGTGGGGCGACGGTCGGATTCGCGCTGCCACCGGCGCGGGATGACCGCCGATGATGGAGGAGCCAACGGTCTTTGTCGTGGACGACGACCCCTCGGTGCGGCGAAGCGTGGTGCGCTTGCTCGAATCCGCCGGGCTGCGGGTCGAAGGATTCCCGTCCGGTGAGGCGTTTCTCGAACGCGAGACGCCCAGGGGTCCGGGGTGTGTGGTGCTCGACGTGCGGATGTCGGGCATGAGCGGGCTCGAGCTGCAACGTCGTCTCCACGCCACCGGGCGGCCCATGGCCATCGTCTTCATCACCGGGCACGGCGACGTGCCGATGAGTGTGGCCGCCATGAAAGGCGGCGCGGTCGACTTTCTTCTCAAACCGTTCGACGACGAAGCCCTGCTGGCGGCAATCGACCGCGCCATCGGACGTGATCGGGGGTGGCTCCACGAGCAGCAGGAATTGGAGGTGCTTCGAGCCCGGTTCGCCCGGCTGACACCTCGCGAGCAGCAGGTCTTCGCCCTCGTCACGACCGGCATGCTCAACAAGCAAGTGGCGGCTCGGCTGGGCACCAGCGAAAAGACGATTAAGGTGCATCGAGGTCGGACGATGACCAAGATGGAGGCTGGATCTCTCGCGGATCTCGTTCGTCACGCGGAGCGTTTGCAGGTCACGGCCTGGAACCTCGACTCGAAGTGAGACCAAGGTCCAATAGCGTAGGCGGCCACGCTGCGTTACATTGCACCCACCTAAGTTAATGGTTTTCGCCATCGTGGCGCCGTTCTTATAGGGTGTATGGTCTGGTCGCGGCTTGCGTGTAAATCGGCCGCTCGTCTGAGCGGTTCAAGCCGGTGGGTCCGGTTCTCAGAGTGTCCGGGTCCCGTTTCTTCGAAGT
>Ga0315338_1001798_pt1 | contig 24202 bp, 22 predicted proteins | sample ASW8metaG_FD_204518 | JGI IMG/M metagenome (GOLD analysis project Ga0315338, IMG submission 204518) | Ammonia-oxidizing marine archaeal communities from Monterey Bay, California, United States - ASW #8 | ecosystem: Environmental > Aquatic > Marine > Coastal | place: USA: California | collected... | reverse complement strand
ATAAAGCGCGATGAGAGGCGACAATATGCGGCAGACTCCCTTCCAACCTGCCTTCCGCACTGTTTTCGATAGTGTTCGTTTCAACGTGTTCCGGATCGCCCTTTGCCTCTTCGCGATCTCGACCATCGACGACGGCTGCATTGCCCAGGCCGCCGAACCTCTCTCCGCGAGTTTCACTGTCACTCCGGCGCTAGTCCAATTCGACGAGGCTTTCTCTCAGTTAGAATCCAGCGCCTCCATTTCGACACTCTCCACGCAGGCGACCGACGCTGGCCCAAACAGAGCAGGCCAAAAACTTCGGGATGATCTCGAGACCGAATTGAGGGTCTTTGAGAGCCTCATCTCTCGTCTTCGCAAAGATATTGAAGTCGAGCCGAGTGGTGACGTCATCGCCACCGTCGATGAGCTAATCCAGACGATCGCCACTCGCGAGGGGCGAATCCTCGATCAGGCCACGCGCCTCGACCAGATCACCAACCCGACTTCCTGGCCGAATGAGCTGGGAACGCCGCAGACCGAAGGCATCCGGATCACCTTCGAGCCGGAAGACCTAGTCGACGACCCAGGGCCGTAGCACCGAGGATGGCCCGGTTGATTACCGACCGCTAAAACTCGTCCTGGCTCGGACGAGTCTGCTATCCTGCGCGACCTATGATCTCTTTATCGAACATCTCGAAGCAGCACGGGCGACAGATCCTCTTCGTCGACGCCCTCATGCAACTCAATCCGGGCGAAAAAGTGGGCTTGGTTGGTCCGAACGGCGCTGGCAAAACGACTCTCTTTCGTCTCATCGCTGGTGAAGAACAGCCGGATGACGGCAGTGTCTCGATTGCCAGGCACACCACTATCGGATACTTCCGCCAGGACACGGAAGCCATGGCCGGCCGTACCGTCCTCGACGAAGCGATCGCAGGAAGTGGCCGGCTCGGCGATCTTCATCATGAACTCAAAGAACTCGAGCAGAAGCTGGCCGATCCGAAGCTGGCCGATCCCGAGGCCGCGGACGAGATGGAGAAGATCCTCGGAAGGTACGGAGTCGTTCAGGACGAGTACCAACACGCCGGAGGCTACGATCTCGAGTCCCGGGCCCATGAGGTCCTCGCTGGACTTGGCTTCGAAGCCGATCAGGTCGAAGGTGATGTCGGCGCGCTTTCGGGAGGCTGGAAGACACGGGTGGCCATGGCCAAGGTCTTGCTCATGCAGCCGTCGATCCTCTTGATGGACGAACCGACCAACCATCTCGATATCGAATCCATTCTTTGGCTCCAGGACTTTCTCAGTAACACCGCCTCAGCACTTCTCATCACCTGTCACGATCGTGACTTCATGAACAAAGTCGTGGATCGGATCGTCGAGATCGATGGCGGTGTTCTGACCAGCTGGACCGGCAACTACGATTTCTATGCCGAACAGCGCGAACTTCAGTCTGCGCAACGGGAAGCCGCCTACGCGCGACAACAGGCTATGCTGGCGAAAGAGAAACGCTTTATCGAACGGTTTGCCACCCACGCCGCCAAAGCAGCGCAGGTCCAGAGCCGCGTGAAGAAGCTGGACAAGATCGACACAGTCGAACTTCCTCGTCGGCGTGAAGTCGTAAAGTTTTCTTTCGATTCACCATCACGATCCGGAGACGACGTCGTCGAACTGAAAGGCGCCCGGAAGGTCTACGGCACGAAGGTCATTCACTCGGGTTTGGATCTCGCAGTACGACGCGGTGAACGCTGGTGCGTGATGGGTAGAAACGGTGCCGGCAAGTCGACTCTCCTCAAACTGGTCGTCGGAGAGATCGATGCGGACGCCGGGAGTGTCCGCCTCGGCGCGAATCTCAAGCTCGGCTACTTTTCGCAGCAATCTCTCGATCTACTCGATCCGAAACTCTCCGTGCTCGAACAAATGCAAAGCGACTATCCAGAGGAATCGCAGGGTCGGCTCCGAAATCTTCTTGGCGCGTTTCACTTCAGCGGTTCGGATGTCGACAAACTGATCCAGGTTCTGTCGGGAGGAGAACGAACACGTCTCGTTCTCGCTCGGATGCTGATGGGCGCACCGAATTTCCTCGTTCTGGACGAACCTACCAATCACCTCGATCTGGAAACGAAGGAAATGCTCGTCGAGTCTCTGTCGAACTTCTCGGGAACGATGCTCTTCGTTTCTCACGATCGGCCCTTCCTGAAGGGACTTTCCAGTCACGTGCTCGAACTCGAGTTTGGGGAAGACGGAGAGCGACGACCACACATCTACCCGGGAACCTACCCCGAATACGTTTCGACAACGGGCCAGGAAGCGCCGGGTGTTCATCGATAGGATGCGAAATCGATCGATCCGGTATGGAGAACCGCTCGCGGGGTACCCGCAGGAGTACACTCCAGTACGTGACTTCCAGCCTGTTTTGCGTGTCCAAAAGAAGAAGCGATCGCCCCTTATTGTGTGGCGGTGAGAAGGACTTGACTGAGATTCGCTCTCGCTGCAACGCTGCCCAAAGTTCTTTGCCCATTTTTGGGGTAAGTGGCAATTCCATCGAAAGGACTCCGACATTCATGGATGTTTCGATCGCGACTGAGACAGCGCGCAACACTACCGACCTCATCCTACAGTTTCGCGATGTGCGTCAGCGAACCGAGGACATCACCGAACCGCTCTCGATCGAAGACTTCGTCGTCCAACCGACGGTCGAGGCGAGCCCGACGAAGTGGCATCTCGCCCATACGACCTGGTTCTTCGAAACGTTCCTCCTCGAGCCCCATGTGGAAGGATTCGAACCCCACAGCGACGAGTATCGTTTTCTTTTTAATTCGTACTACAACACCATCGGAGAACAACACTCCCGAGCATGGCGCGGGTTGATCAGTCGACCGACTGTCGACTCTGTCTGGGAGTACCGTCGTCACGTCGATAACGAGATGGAGGCCCTCCTCCGCGCCCGGGGCGACGATCCGGAAATCCAACGACTCGTCCGAATCGGGATTCACCACGAGCAGCAGCACCAGGAACTGATGCTGACTGACCTGAAGACGCTCTTTGGGAAGAATCCACTCTATCCGACCTATCGCAACGATCTGGAAGCCCGCCCCCACCACCGCGTCCAGCCCGTGTCATGGTTTGAGCACGGGGGTGGAATCGTCGAGATTGGTCACGGCGATCCTTCGAGCTTCCATTTCGACAACGAAGCTCCTCGCCATCGGGCCCTGCTCGAACCGTTCGCCCTGGCCAATCGCCTGGTCACCTGCGGCGAATTCCTCGAGTTCATCAAGGCGGGTGGTTATGAGATTCCATCCCTCTGGCTATCGGAAGGCTGGAACACGGTCAAAGAGCTTGGCTGGAAGGCACCGGAGTACTGGAAACAAACCGAAACGGGTTGGTGCCACATTACTCTGGGAGGCTTCGAACCCGTCCGTCTTCACGAACCAGTTTGCCACGTCAGTTATTACGAAGCCGAAGCCTACGCCCGGTGGGCCGGGGCTCGCTTACCCCGCGAGGAGGAGTGGGAGGCCGTTGCAACTCAGCAGGAGATTGCCGGCAACACCCGTGAACTCGACTACCTTCATCCCAGCGCGGCAGAGAACGGTGGCGGAATCGAGCAACTTTTCGGCGATGTCTGGGAGTGGACGCAGAGCCCTTACGTCGGCTATCCCGGTTACGCACCCCTCGAAGGCGCCCTTGGGGAGTACAACGGTAAGTTCATGTGCAACCAGTTCGTCCTCCGCGGAGGCTCCTGTGTCAGCCCCGTCTCACACCTCCGAGCAACGTACCGAAACTTTTTCCCGCCGGATGCCCGATGGCAGTTCTCCGGGTTTAGATTGGCTCGCGACAGCTAGATAGGAAGGCGGAAGGTCTCGCTCCTGCGTCGTCCCCATCTGCCAAGAGGCAACTACTCTGGTTTGTCTCTTCTTTTGTTGTTGACACCTTACTTACTAGTCAGTAAGCTAGCCCCATGAATGCACGCACTGACACCCGAGAACGGATCTTGACCCGCGCCGAAAGCCTGCTGAGTCGCCGGGGATTCAATGGCTTCAGCTACCAGGACATTGCCACTGCTCTGGGAATCAAGAATGCCGCTGTGCACTACCATTTCCCGGCTAAGGCCGACCTGGGTCTGGCGTTGATCAACAACTATCGGGACCTGCTCCGTCGGGGGACCGAGACATTCATGAAGTCGGGTGGCTCGGCGACCCGTCAACTCGAAGGCTACTTTCACTTTACAGCTCACGATCAACTCGGCGAAGGCGTCTGCCCGATTGGTGCGACTACGGCCGACTTCGGGAGCCTGAATGACACGATGAAAGAAGCCCTGCAAGAACTTGTCACTGAGACGGTCAGATGGCTGACCCATGTACTGGAGGTCGGGCGGAAACAGGGTGAGTTCGAATTCGAAGGGGATCCGGCCCACAAGGCTCTTAGTTTGATGGCCAGCGTCCAGGGTGCGCGCCAATTGGCCCGGGTACTCGGCAGGCCCGGGGCGGTTCGGGAAACAACCGAGCAGGTCCGTATTGATCTCGGAATGAAGAAGTAGCCATTTAGCAACTTAGCTTACTTATCTGTAAGTAGACCTGGTGTGAAGGAATTATGAAAACATCGAACTATCTCCCGGCCCTGGACTTTCCCTCTCTCCCGGGAGTCCGACTCATTACTGGAATCCCCCACCGGCTCCCCGCTCTGGGACCTCTGTTGGGGGGAGTCCTCAGCGCATTCGTTACCCTGCGGGCACTTTCGTGGCTCCCGGCAGATGAACAGGTCCGTGGTCTCGCGGCTCTCGCGGGAATCTCTGCCTGGCTCTACATCGGGCAAGCGCTACGCGGTTACAGCCTGGCCCAGATGGCTACCGATGTCGTCACGGCCGCATTGATTCTTGTCCTCGCCAGCCAGGTCCGAAGCACACCGGCCCTATCACTCAGCGCTGCATTTGTAGTGCAGGCTCTGTGGACCATCGGTCAGCTCGGGAGGAAATCTCGCGAACGAGACCACCGTCAGCTCCTCTTTGCGTGGCTATCCTTCAACCTGATCCTCGCTGTGAGCGGATGGTTCCTCTTTGCGTAAACATCTTCGACAAGCCCGTCGACGCCCAGCTCGTTGTGCAACGAGCGATGGAGCCCTAAGCTGAGGCGTCTTCAGGCAGAAACTCGAGGGTTGCGCGAAGAGAGAAGCGATGTCGGAAGTAACAAGAATCATCGAGCGAATCAACGATGGGACCGGCTCACCGGATGAGCTCATCCCTCTTGTCTACGATGAGTTACGTCGCATGGCGGCTGGTCGGGTCGCTCAGGAACGCCCAGGGCAGACTCTCAACGCGACTGCGCTGGTCCACGAAGCATATCTTCGCCTGGCCGACCAATCCTTCGATTCAAGGCGACACTTCTTCGGCGCGTCGAGCGAAGCGATGCGACGAATTCTGATCGATCGGGCGCGGGTTCGAAACGCCCAGAAACGAGGCGGTCGGATCCATCGCACCCACCTGGACGTCGATCAAATCGCAGAGACCATCCTAGATCTCGACCCACTCGAAGCGCTCGACCGCGCTCTGAAGCGATTCGAAGCCATCGAACCAGACAAAGCTGAACTCGTCAAACTTCGCTACTTTGTCGGCTTGACGATTCGGGAGGCGGCAGAGGTCCTCGGGATCTCGACAGCCACAGCCGACCGCCAGTGGAACTACGCCAGAGCCTGGCTCCAAACCGAGTTGCGGCAGTCGAATTAGAAAGTTTCTGGATTCGAAAGGAGTCTGATAGAAAACGGTCATCGATTTCGCATGAATCGGTGAACGGGGAGCCCTTCGAAAACCAAAACGATGAGAGAACGATGAACGAAACGCAAATCTTCGCCCAGGCCATCGAGATCCAGAACCACGCCGAGCGAGCAAGGCTTGTCACATCTCTCTGCGCTGGCGACGACACGCTGCGAGAACGAGTCGAGAAACTCCTCGCCGCCCATGACCAACCCGAGACCTTCTTCGAACAACCGATTCCAGAAGGCAGACGCTCCACGATCGACACCCAATCGACTCTGGATCAATCGCCCTCGGCGAACTTCGCCGCAGCGGGAACAGTCATTGGTCCCTACAAGCTACTGCAGACTATCGGTGAAGGCGGTATGGGAATCGTCTTCATGGCTGAGCAGACGGAGCCAGTAAAACGTCGCGTCGCGCTCAAAGTCATCAAGCCTGGAATGGACTCGCGTCAGGTCATCGCCCGATTCGAAGCAGAACGCCAGGCTCTCGCGTTGATGGATCATCCCAATATCGCAAGAGTCCTCGAAGCCGGAACCACGGACCGGGGGCATCCCTACTTCGTCATGGAACTGGTCAATGGTCTACCTATTCTCGAGTATTGCGACGCGGAGAAAATGGCACCACGAGAACGCCTCGAACTCTTCGTTTCCGTTTGCCGCGCGGTCCACCACGCCCACCAGAAGGGAATCATTCATCGCGATCTCAAACCAAACAACATTCTCGTCGCCGAGTACGATGGTCGACCCGTACCCAAAGTGATCGACTTTGGGGTGGCCAAAGCGACGGGCGCCCAGCTCACCGACAGCACGTACTTCACGGAGTTTGGGCAGGTCATCGGCACACTCGAGTACATGAGTCCCGAACAAGCGAGAAGAAACCAACTTGATGTGGATACCCGATCGGACATCTACTCGCTCGGCACTGTTCTCTACGCCCTCCTGACCGGAGAAACACCGTTCGGCCACGAACGATTTCGAAAAGCCGCCTGGGATGAGATGCTTCAGATCATTCGAGAAGAAGAACCGGAGCGCCCCAGCATCAAGATCGGGAGTAGCGCCTCGCTCGGCCAGGTCGCCAGCCGACGCGGAGTCGAGCCAAAGAGATTATCATCGCTGGTCCAGGGGGATCTCGACTGGATCGTCATGAAGACCTTGGAGAAGGATCGGAACCGACGTTACGGATCAGCGAGCGAGTTGGCTGATGACGTCAGCCGCCATCTTCGTGAACTCCCGGTAATAGCGCGGCCACCCTCCATCTTCGATCGGATGGGGAAATTCACTCGCCGCAATCGTGCCGGAGTCCTCGGAGGCGCGGCAGTGGTTCTCCTCGCTACGACAGCCAGTGTATGGTCCGTGGAGCGGGCCGATTTCCGCGCCGAAGAGTCGAGAGCCCGGACGGAACGGCTCCGACAGGTCATGGGTGAGGCGAACATCGCCATCCTCGAGGCCGAGTCTGCGACAATCGGAAACGAAGACCCTTGGACTTCAGCTGCGACCCAATGCCAACGCATTGAGGATCTGCTCGAACAAGGAGACGTCCCGCCCCAGGATTCGGCCGACGCCTCAGCTCTTCTCGAAAGATTCGAGGAAGAGCGAATCGAACGAGGGATCGCGACAAGGATCGAAGATGTGGTCATTCGTGGCGCGACCCGGGATGATCTCGAGAGTTGGCAAGACATGGAAGCCGAGATGCGCGAGTTTTTTCGAACGCATGGGTTTGATCTCGACAGCGAAGACCCAGCGCGGATTGGTGAGAAGATTCGGGACGACAAGATGTCCGTTCTTTGGGCGGATCTCCTCGAACTTTGGATCGGAACACGTGGGAATATGGCCACGATGGGTGGACCGGTACTGACCGCCGCGATCATGCAACCATGGGCAGACGCCATCTATGTTGCCGACAACGACCCGATTCGAACAGGTATCCGCAAGTTCATCTACACGCCCAAGCGTAATCGAACGATGCTCGACGACCTCATCGTTACTACGGATCTCTCGACTCTGTCTGCCCGCACGCTGGCCTGGCTGGGAAACGGCTTTGTCATGGTCGGTGCGATCGAGGAAAGCGACCGCATCTTCCGGGCTGCCCTCACGACGTATCCGGACGACCTCATGCTCAACCACGACTATGGATACATTCTTTCTCACCAGCAACGCTGGGACGAATCCGCGAGGATGTACCACCGTTGCCTGACCATTCGAGGTGACGTTCCGGGGATCTGGGAGAACCTTTCCACGAGCTTGCGCAACCTGGGCGAAATCAAGGGAGCTGAATGGGCGGAGGCCCAGGCCACCAAGCTCCCTAGCTAGGTCCCTTACTCTTTGACTGGAAACCACGATGGTTTTCAGTTCGACGGAAGTGTTGCTACACTGGTCTTATGAAATACTCCGGTTCAGTCTTTCGTCCTCCCAGCGAAGCGAACAGCCTGATCGTCCAGATCACGCTCGGCTGCAGCTGGAACAAATGCACCTTTTGCCAGATGTATCGGGAAAAGAAGTTCTCGGTAACCCCCGAGGCCGAGGTCTTCGACTTTATCGACCAGGCGGCGAAGCGCTTGGGCACGGGCATCCGGCGCGTCTTCCTTGCGGACGGAGACGCACTCTGTTTGAAGACAGACAAACTCGTACGGATTCTGACCAAACTCGCCGACACATTTCCTGACCTGCAACGGGTCGGTGCTTACGCCTATGAACCCAACATCCGAAGAAAGACAGACGAAGAGATACGTACACTTGCCGATCACAAACTGACGATCGGATACCTTGGTCTGGAAAGCGGGGATGAAGAAGTTCTTCGGCGAATCAAAAAGGGTTGTACCAGCGAACAAATGGTCGAGGCGACACGGCGCATGCAGGCCAATGGCATGAAGGCAAGCGTCATGACTTTGCTCGGAATGGGCGGTGCCGAACTGAGTCATCAACATGCAAAGAACTCAGCGGCGATCCTCAACCTGATGCAACCCCGCTACGTGAGCTTTCTCACCGTGACTCCCGTGCAAGGGACGGAGTTGGCTGACCAGGTCGAATCGGGAACATTCGAAGAGATCTCTCCGCTGCACTCGCTGCAAGAGCTTCGCTGGATCGCCGAGGATCTCGAACTTGACCGGTCGATCCTCCGAGCTAACCACGCTTCGAACTACCTGCCCATCGGCGGATCTCTACCGAAAGACAAGACCAACGTGCTCGCCGCCATTGATCTGGCCCTGTCCGGTCACGTGCCTCTCAAGCCGGAGTATCTTCGCGGCCTCTAGCTGCTCACTGCTCTGGAGAATTTGAGTTCCGCGGCACCACCGATCTGCCATCACCCAACAAAAAGAGTCCCAGTCCGTCAGGACCAGGGCTCTCCGTGTTCGAGACCGCGACCGCCGGCCGCCCACGGCCTCCCCCACAAAAGTTCAGTGACGCGGCCCGAGGCGGCAAGACCTTCCCCTGTACCAACAGGGACGGATTGCGATGCCGGGTAGAACCGAAACTAATGAGGGAAGTACGCACATCGGGCGGTCGGTGAAGGAGGTTAAGATCTACTTTGCTCTCGAGTGGCTGAGCCCCCCGAGAGGGTCTCGATCCAGACATACAAACTGCAGGAGGACGCAATGCGCAGGCTCGTTCTGACGGTAGTCATGGTTTTAGTGGGTTTCTTCACCGCTTCGGGTGCAACAGCCTCAGACCCGGACTGGGGTAGATCCGGAGATAACATAAGGACCTTCGGCGCGGGAGTCTCTGCGGCGGACACCGTCCTCGTAAGTGCGCTGCTTGCGAAGCCTGATCTCTACGTCGGCAAAGTCATTCGTGTCAAAGGCATCGCGGTTGGCGTTTGTGAGAACCGCGGTTGCTGGGTGAATGTAGCGTCTGATTCCGAAGGCGAGGTCGTGCGACTCAAAGTCACCGACGGCGAGATAGTTTTTCCTCCCGAGATTCTTGGCGACATCATCACGGCCGAAGGCGTTTGGACGGCCAACAAACTCGATCTCGAAACGACAAAGAAGGTCTGCTCGAATCAAGCCGACAAGAAGGGCGAGAAATTCGATCCGGACAGCGTAACGGCGTGTATGACGCTCTACCAAATCACCGGTACGGGTGCGTTCGTTCAACCAGCGACAGAGACGAGGAACGACGGAGAGGATGAGTAGAGCCCAAAAATGAAAAAGTTCCGCGCGGTCTGCCGTTGGTTACACCGCGAACTGGGATACATTGCCGTAGGCCTCACGTTGGTCTATGGGATCAGCGGGATCGCGGTAAATCACGCTCACCACTGGGATGCGAACTACTCCCGAGCTGAAGCGCTCTCGAGAATCGAACCTCCGGGAACGGGACCGACTCCCGAAGTGACCTCAGTCGTCCTGGACCGACTCGCACTCGACGAGCCGGTCAAGAACACATGGCGTGCTGGCCAGGAGCAGTTTCAAGTTTTCCTGGAAGGCGCAACGATCGAAGTCGACCTTTCAACCGGAGAGGTTCTCCGCGAAGGGTTTTCCGAACGCCCGCTCCTCTATGAGATGAATTTTATGCACCTCAACTCGGGTAAGGGGAACTGGACGGGGATCGCTGACGTCTACGCTGGAGTGCTCATCATCCTGGCCATTTCGGGTATCTTTCTGGTCCGGGGAAAAAGGGGGCTGAAGGGGCGGGGCGGAGTTCTGATGACTCTCGGCTTTGTCCTTCCGGTCGTGTACGCACTCTTGATCTGAACCAAACTCAAACGGGAGACGTAGCCATGCAAGTCGGGATTCTTCTATCGGGCTGCGGTGTCTTTGACGGCGCCGAGGTCTACGAGTCGGTCATCACTCTCCTCGCCCTCGATCGGGCCGGCGTCGAAGCACGCTGCTTTGCTCCGAATGTCGATCAGATGCATGTCGTCAATCACCTGACCGGTGACGTGGTCGAGGGAGAGAGCCGAAACGTGTTAGTCGAGGCGGCCCGAATGTGTCGCGGACAGATCGAAGACGTAGCCAACGCTTCGGCCGAGGGCCTGGATGCGCTCATCATTCCCGGAGGGTTCGGAGCAGCGAAGAACCTCTGCAACTTTGCTGTGGTCGGGGCCGACTGTGCGGTTCAGCCGGACGTCACCCGTCTCGTTCTCGCGATGCTCGGGGCAAAGAAACCGGTTGGGGCGATCTGTATCGCGCCAGCCATGATCGCTGCCATCCTTCGTGACGCCGGACTTTCGAGTAGCGTGACGATCGGATTGGGTCGAGGGGACGACGCGGCGTCAGCCGCCGCGATCGAGGCGATGGGGATCACCCATCTTGCCTGCCCGGTGGATGAGTATCGCGAAGACGAGAAACTCGGACTCGTTACAACTCCCGCCTACATGGAAGCTGGCCGTATTTCGGAAGCTGCTGCGGGAATCGAAAAACTCGTGGCCCGGGTGATTGAGTTGGTTCGAGCGAAGTGAGCCGGGTCTCGGAGTGTTGGGAGTTTGGGAACAGCGGTATCTGACTGATAATTCAGCATTGTCGTCACAGATGCCGAACTTCACCAGATACTGTTTCTGAAACAATTTCTTGAACGATTGGCTATATCGAGTACTCTCTAATCTGCCGTCAAGAAACTTGGCATGGCTAGAGGAAACCGTCCGCACTCACTCAGGATGAGACAATGTCGACAGATACCCTTCGAACGCTGGAAAGCGACATCGATCTCTGTGTCCCGGAAATCCAGGATCTTCTGGCCAAGATCCTGGAAAGCCGGTTGGGGCAGGGAGAGTTTGGTATTACGGCAATCTGTCGCGAGTTCGGCCTGCACCGAAAGCTGGCCTGGCAGATTCGAAGTGTGGCCTATGCTCCCAACCCACTCCAAGCCGTAGCTTTCGTTCCAGCCCGGTCTGGAATCGAGTCCCTGACCAAGGCCATCAAGGACACCAATCCCGAGATCGTCGAGCGACTCTTCACGACTTTTGACCGTTTCGAAGATCTCGTGCAGACCCACGCTGGCGATCGAACCCAGCTGAAGATGCTCGTCGAGTCGAATCCCGGCAGCGGTAAGCGAGAGGGAGAAGCAAAGTGGCGCGAAAAGGCGTTTCAGGGGAATAGCTTTATCTGGGGTGCGCAGGCTCGCACCCAACACTCCTTGAGCGTCCTCAACGCCTCCGACTCCGTGGCTGACGCGTTGGACCTGGTCCAGGTCCGCGGGCTGATCGGGCTACGCAGAGTTCGCCCCAACACCCGCTGGATCGTCGGGCAGTCAATCGTCCTCAGTAAGACCGAAGAAGAGGCGAGGAAGCGCGTACCGCTCGATGCCGCGGCGGCTGCAGAGATGGATGGCGTCCCGATTCTTGGGGAGTTTTGTTCACAACCGCTCCCCCAACTAGTTCGACGGAAAGATGCTCAAGGCCTGATCAACGACGAGATCGTACCCGGTCCGGTCGGGTCTCTCGGAGAACAGAACGTCGTGACGGGCGAAGTCATTCGAAACCTCGCCCCCCGCTATCGTTCTCGCGATGGACAACGTGCACTCTTCGGTGCGATCAGTCGAACGCCGAGCGAGCTGTTCGTCTACGACCACTTCGTCCACAAAGACCTTTTTCCAAACGTAGAGCGCGAGCTCTGTGTGTTCAGCGAATTGAATTCGCCCATCACCCAGGACGATGCAGATTTGCTGCCTGTTTCTGAGACCATCCAACACCTCGGTCGTGGCATGAACGTCGCACGTACTCCGGATGTTCCGGGATACCTGGAGATGTTGGATTGGGTCTTCGGAAGTGTCGGTTGGAATTCTCGAGACTTCGATCTCTACCGAGTCCGTCTCGCCTTCCCACCGATGCCCGCAACCGTCGTGATTCGTCACGACCTTCCGGCGCCCGACGAAGCCTGACCGACAGGCACCACTGCGAATCTCGTAAAAGAGGAATCCCAACATGAAAGTCACAACGATCGCTTCCCGCGCTCTTTTCACAGCTCTCGCTCTCGCGCTCGCGACACAGGCCTCGGCGGCTGTTGTCGTGATCGACTACGAAGACCTGACGGAAGGAGCTCAGGGAGACCCACTCCTCCACCAGGACATCAACTACTACGACCTGAACAATGTGAGCGGAGTCTTCCCCGACGGCAGCCCCTTCGATCCGGAGCCCAACGACGAGTTCCTTGTCGAAGATGCAACCGCCTTCTATGCCGAGTTCCCGGGTTTCGGCAGCCCGGTCAACGTCCTCACCTTTGGAACGGCTTTTATCCCGGGCGAGAACCTCTCCTTGGGTCGCCTCTCCACCGTAACCCTGGACCTCCCTGGAGAGGCCCAGGCTGCATCGCTTGATCTTGGCTACCTCGAGAACGGACCTTGGGGCGGAATCGTCTTTCATCTCGACGGTCTAATCGGTGGCACAGTCATCGCGAGCGACAGCTTCGAGATCGCGGACGCCGGAGGCCGGGACAACGGCGCCTGGAATACCTTGGCCATCAGCACCGATCAAGCTTTTGACCAACTCCACATCTACGCGACGTTCGGAACTGAGTATTCCCTCCCACGTGCGATCATCGATGATCTGACCATCGACTACATCGAGGCGACTCCAACCCTGGAGACATCCTGGGGTGCCATCAAGGGCAACTACCGATAGCATTTGCATCCGTGCGAGCCTGGACCTAGGTTCAGGCTCGTATCTCACTCTCAAGGGGTAAGGCGGATGACAATGATCTCTTCAGTCGAACGGACGCGGGTCCGCTCTTTCTTTCCAGGCTTGCAGTCCGATTGGGCGTTTTTGGAAAACGCGGGCGGTTCGCAAGTTCCCCAGACAGTCATCGATTCCGTCCGGCGTTACTACACCGACCACTACGTCCAACTTGGCGCCGGCTATACCCGGTCCAACGAAGCGACGGAAATCGTCGACCTCGCCCACAAGTTCGTCGAAAAACTGATCAACGCCACGGAGGGTTCCGTCCTCCTCGGTTCGTCGACGACCTCCCTTCTCTATATGATCTCGGACTGCTATGCGCGGACCATCGATCCTGGAGCGGAAATTGTCGTCGCGGAAACGGGACACGAGGCAAATGTCGGACCCTGGTTACGACTCCAGGAGCAGGGCGCCAAGATCGTGTGGTGGAAGGTCGATCCCGAGCTTCAGGACTGTCCAGTCGGCGACTTGGATTCGCTTCTCAGCGAGAACACCGCCTTCGTCATCCTCCCTCAGGTATCGAACCTCCTCGGAAACATCGCCGATCTGAGCGAGGTCAGCCGACGCGCTCGTACGGTCGGAGCTCGGGTCGTGGCGGACGGCGTTGCCTTTGCTCCGCATCAAGAGATCGACGTCGACGCCTGGGGTGTCGATTGGTATGTCTACTCGACCTACAAGGTCTTCGGACCGCACATGGCGGCACTCTACGGTCGTCAGGATGCTATCCAGGAACTGACTGGCCCGAACCACTTCTTCATTCCGGACGACGATGTGCCCTACAAGTTTGAGCTTGGCGGTCCCAGTCACGAAGGATGCGCCGCCATCCTCGGACTTGCCGACTACTTTCTGCTCCTCAACGAACCCGGTGAGGGCGCCTCGAAGCTGCGCGACCTCCCTATTGGAGAAGCGGCCAGAACCCTGACGCGAGCGGAGATTGCCCGGGCCTTTGCAAAGATGGAGGCCCTCGAAAACGAGCCGAAGGCGATACTCGTCGAGTATCTCCATGCGCATCCGCGCGTTCGCCTGGTCGGCACAGACGCGACGGGACAGTCACGGGTCGGCACAGTCAGCTTTGTTCACGAAACGAAGTCATCCGCTGACATCGTCGCGGCAGCGCACGAAGCTCGCATCGCCATTCGGTCCGGACATATGTACGCCTACCGACTTTGTCAGGCTCTTGGGATCGACGTCGACGATGGGGTCGTGCGCGCCAGCCTCGTCCACTACAACACTCCGGAAGAGATTCGGCGGCTGATTGCCGTTTTTGACTCGGTCCTCTAGCCGACGTCATAGTATTGAATCATGATGGACGCTGAACTTGTTACTGCTCTGATCGCGTTTGCCTTCGTCGCCTCGATAACCCCCGGACCGAACAACCTCATGCTGATGGCTTCGGGAACGAACTTCGGAATCCGGCGTACCGTTCCGCACATGTTGGGCGTGGGAATTGGCTTCATGCTCATGGTCGTTCTGGTCGGCATCGGCGTTACGAAGATCTTTGACACGTTTCCCAGGGTCCAGACCATCCTAAAAGTCGCTGGAGTGATCTATCTCCTCTATCTCGCCTGGAAGATTGCAACAGCGTCGCCCCCTGAGGACCGTACAGACGGGACGACAGGAAACGCCAAACCCATGACGTTTCTGCAGGCGGCGTTGTTTCAGTGGGTCAATCCAAAGGCCTGGGCCATGGCGCTCACCGCAGTCAGCACCTATACTCCGCAGGGTCAGACCTTCGGCGCCGTGCTCATCGTGGCGATCGTCTTTGGGATCGTGAACCTCCCGGCCGTAACGACTTGGGTCGTACTCGGCAGTCGCCTGCGTCGCTTCTTACACGACCCGAAGAAGCTGAGAGTCTTCAACATCTCCGCCGCTCTTCTCCTACTTCTTTCGCTGTATCCGATCCTCTTTGATCATTAGGCTCGATACATTCGCAGGGAGCGAAACCAGGAAGGATGATACAGAAATTGACTATCCGAAAAATTGGACCCGGCGAACACGCCACCTGCGAACGAATTCTTCGCAGTCTTCCCGACTGGTTTGGGATCGAAGCAGCGATCGTTGAATACGTCCGCAACCTTGAAGTTATGGAAACCTGGCTTGCCGAGACGACGGACGGCCCCGTAGGTTTTCTAACCTTGAACGACCGCAGCGAGACGGCTTCCGAGATTCATGTTCTCGGAGTCATCGAATCGCAGCATCGGCAGGGATGGGGACGGCGGCTCGTAGAACACGCCGAGAAGACTCTCCGTGCGCGGAAGATCGAATTCCTGGAGGTAAAGACACTCGCCCCAACTCGGGAGAGCAGGCCCTACGAACGCACCCGAAAGTTCTATCTGGGAATGGGGTTCAAGCCGCTCGAAGAAAATCGGCTCTGGGGCGAGAGCAACCCCTGTCTCGTCATGATCAAACACCTCGACGCAGCACAGCCAGCACAACTCCGGAACACGCTCATCGCCAACCTCAAGAGATCTAACGACTTATACCGGGAACTCGCCGAGGGCATCCCGGAGAAGGCTCTGGGCGAGAAGCTCCCGGAGCTTCGATCGAACACGATCGGACAACAGCTCTGGTGCGTCGTTGGAGCGCGTGAGAGTTTCGCGCGAGCAATAAAGGACGGTTCCTGGGCAGGATTCTCCTGTTCGCTTACCGGGGAAGGATGTCTTTTACGAGCGGAGGTGCTGGCTGCTCTGGACGTGTCGGCGAGGATGATCCTCGATGTTCTTCCGACGATTGAAGAGAGTGACCAACCTCGGTGCCAATTCGCCCTCGATCTCCTCGAGCATGAGGCGTCTCATCACGGCCAGTTGATCCGGTACATCTACGGGCTCGATCTCGAGATTCCAACGAGCTGGAAAAAGAAGTACGCCCTCGGATAGTCGCCGGGGTTCGAGCGACATCGGACCGCCCTCGGTCTAAGCAAGCGGCCCCTCCGGGAACGGACGCGCAGAGTCGAGTTCTTTGGCCAGAGCTGCGAGAAACATCGAGGGGCTCCCACGTTTGTCTCGTTTGACTTCCGCCGACGGTGGCTCGCCAAACTCGCCGCTGAACACCGTACTGAATTGGTTGCCATTGGCGAACCCGACTTCCAGGGCGAGCTGAGTGAGGTTGCCACCATAGTCGGGGAGCCGATCATAGGCTGTCCGCAGCCGGAGATCCCGGACGTACCCATGGATCGTCTGACCTTCGAACGTGCGAAAGATCCCACAGAAGTGTGTCGGAGAAACCCCCGCCGCCTCTCCAATCGCCTTGAGCGACAGGGCCCGATCCAGATTCGCCCAAATGTACTCTTTCGCGCCTTCGACAGCCTCTTGATGTGCCCTTCGCGTCGAACTCTTCTTCGGCGACAAGGTCAGCCCCCTCAACTCGTAGACCCTTCGCACGATGCGGCGCAGAAGGAGAATGGCTACATCTTCGACAACGAGTTCGTCCGGATCGAGTGTGGAAAGCAGGTAAGACACCAGTAGTCGCTGAATCCGAAAGCTCGTCACGTCGAGCGGCACTTCCGTTTGTGCGAACAACGCCCCCGAGCGATCAGCTCTCTCGGGCTCCCACTCCCGAATGACATCTTCGAGCACGGACGGTGCGAACGAGAGAAAGTCATTGTCCACGTCGCGACGATAGGCCGCATCACGGCGGAACTCGGTGAGGGCATTGACAAGGAGCGCGTTGCCCGGCGTGGCGAAGGCCCTTCTCTTTTGCGCGACGAGTTCAATGGCGTACGAATGGCGGGGAAACGAAATCGACGACGCGTCGGCCGTGCAGGCGTCCTTTCCCCAAAGCGTCGACCAATGTGCGGTCTGAACCACTCCGATGAAGGCCGAAGGTGTGGCGCTGAGAGTTCGGTGAACCATCCCTAATCGGTTGTTTCTCAGAGCCTCATCCAGCGACATGCCGGGAGTTTGATAGGTCGGGAAGTCGTGATAGTTCTGTCGCAGGGGTGCCGCCAAGGAAAGTTGCGTAGGAATTGAATGGCTTCAGAGCGAAACAGCGCACTTCAAGTGTGCCAAAGTTGACGACTCTCCCGCAAGAACAACCCATGGGATTCCTAGCCGGACCGCCTCCTTCGACGGGTGCTTTCCCTCGAAACGGTCGGAAAGAGCCGATAGCGACGCGGATTGAAGAATTCGGACGATGCGGAAGGTCAACAACGGAACTCAGAGACTACTGTAGAGCAGGTACAGGTCCGGGGTTTTGACCTCGCTACTACACAGGAGAACAGAAACGTGCGCAACTTGCGTCTACTTGCTTTGGCCATGGCCGTTTGGGTCACGACCCCTGCCCCAACCGTGGCCAACACGGTCGAAACTTTCGCCACCCTTCCCGCTCGCTTCGAGGATATCTCGGTCGGGCCGGACGACAGTCTCTACATGCCGAGCCAGCCGGGGGGCGGAGTCGCCTACAGCGTCGACCTGGACGGGAATTCATCAACGATCGCGACCGGGTTGCTCTTCCCGTTGGGTGGCGTCGTCGACGCGGCCGGGAACTACTATGTGTCCTGCTTCAATGCAAACCACATCCATAAGATAGAGCCCGACGGAACAAAGTCTGTCTTCGCTGGGTCCGTCAATACTCCTACCGGCCTTCTGCTCTCCGAGGACGAACAGACTCTCTACGTCGCCTGCTACAACCTCGGTCATGTCATGGCAATCGATTTGGGCACGGGAATCAGCACCGTCATAGCCAATGGTCCGTCTCTCCTCGGACCAGACGGACTGGCCCGGGACGAGGCAGGAAATCTCTATATCGCCAACTTCCTTACGTCCCAAATCACGAAGCTGGACACCGACGGCAATGAATCCGTGCTCGTCACTCTCCCCGGGTCACAAACTGGATACATCGACTATCGTGACGGAAGCCTCTATGTCGCCGGCATCGACACACACCGGATCTACGAAGTTGATGTTGTCGACGGCTCGTACACCATCCTGGCGGGCACCGGCGTTTCTGGAACAACCGACGGCCCGGCCGAGAGTGCACGGATCAGCAACCCAAACGGGCTTGCCCTATCGAACGATGGACTGACCTTGTGGTTTCAAAGCCAAAATCTTCTTCGTCGAGTTGTGCTCGACGATCCTGCCTCGACCGAGGAGCTGCCGGAGGTTGGAGGAACCGACCTCGGTTCTCTCTTCGTCGCACCTAACCCCTTCCATGGTTCGACTCGGATCGAGTTCTCTCTTTCCACACCGAAGTCCGTTGACGTCACGGTCTACACTGCGACGGGGAGCCGGATTAGAAACCTGGCGTCCGGAAAGCAGGCTGCCCGTTCCTATACTTTGGTCTGGGATGGTCAAGATGACGCTGGACGTGCGGTGAGCGACGGCGTGTACTACGTCCGAGCAGACCTGGGAGGCAGAGAGATCACGCAGCGGGTTGTTCTCGTCCGCTAGGAAGAACTCGATCCCTCTGCGCCGCCAGGCATCTGCGACTCTCAAAAAATGATAGACGGGGAGCCGATACGACTCCCCGCCCATTCTCATTTCTTCCCAACCTGTCGGACTAGCGAACGACCAGGAGCTTTTCCACTTGCGGCAGATTGTCAACCCACATGGTGGTGAAGTAGACGCCATTCGCAACCCGGGATCCACTATCGCTGCGACCGTCCCACTCCCAATCGAATTGTCCGCTCGGGAACTTCGCGTTGGCAACGGTTCTGATGGATCTTCCTTCCGCGTCGATGATTTCGAGGCGAATGTATGACGGCCGGTCGATGTCCAAAGAGATATTCGTCTTTCCGCCAGTCATCGGATTGGGGCCACCTAGTCGCAGACGAGCCGGGGCAATGATGCTCACGTCAGAGTCAGCGCTCGATGTTCCGTCGTTCGGGAGGATCTCGTCGTCTTCCTCAAAGCCGGGCAACTCGGGAAGGGCACCAGGGATCGGGCGAATGATGACGCGCAGATCGTCCTCGGGAAGCCACTCGACCTCCGGCCAGAACACGATCCAACCGCCACCACAGACGCATCCGTGGAAATGAAGTGGATCACAGTAGAGCGTGAGCCCGTTGATGGATCCGCAGTAGGAGGCGCATCCGAGGTAAAAGCAGGATCCCGAGGCCGGAACAGCTTCCTGAATCACGAGCTGAGTGGCAACCCGGACACCATTGCGCTCGAGATCGGCTTGGAAGCTCAACGGTAGGTAGGACACTCCCTCCATCCCGTCCCACTCAACGAATCCCTCGACTTCGACGTCGTACAGGTCCGTCGCTCCGGGAACCGGAGTCATGGTCATCGAGTCGACGCTGCGATTCCAGAATTGAGTTCCGCCGTGGAATTGGAAGCGTTGAAGATCGTCACTGGTGTCGGGTTCAGGCAGAGCTCCCGGCGCCGGCCGGAGAATAACCATGATTTCGTCCCCCGGTCGGAGGGAGCAGGGTTCGTCGAGTTGTACGGCCAACCGCTGTCCGCAATCACAGTCGTTCGATGGTGGGGGGCCATCGAGAAAGCAGAGTAGAGCGCCTTGCCAGACGCCTTCGAAGTAGCCGGTTCCGCAGGAACCGTTGCAAGGTACATCGCCACAGAACTGCGATCCTCCATCTATCGTTCCCGGAATGAGCTGGCTGGCAAGGAGACTTCCGTTGGCATAGACCTCAAAGATGGTCGACAGATCCAGGGGTACGGAACTCGGTTCGACCGACACAGTCCAGACAATGTGAACTTCGTGGGCGTCGCCCTGTCCAGTTGGAAGAATGGCTGAGGACTCGAGCTTCCGATTCCATCCGCCTTGAGCCATTGAATCGACGGAGAGAATACTGAGAAGTGCGATCGCGATCGTCGCGACAACCGCCCACCAACCGGGAGTTGACGCACGGCCCGAGTCACCGGAGCGACGAGGTACTTCGAGTTCTTCGGTTTCTGAGGTTGGGTCAATGATCTCGACGGGGGAGGCCTCTGGGTGGTTCGTGAGCTTGTTCATCTGGGTTCACTCCTTGCAAGAACGCTTGGCGACAACTTTGCGAAACGGGCGCTCGTTGCGCCGGTTAAAGCAGTTGTTTCCATCGGCGTGCCACCCACGACACGTTCTCCCTACCATCGTGTAACTCGAAGTGAGTGGCCCAGATGAAAGTTCCATCGGAACCATCACCCTCGCTGGCCTCGATCGCTCTACGCGATCAGGACTTCGTCGATATCGACGAGTGGTTGTCTAGTTGCCTATGGAACATAGTGTTGTATGCCGTCGGCGAAACCAGCGAGGTATGGTAGCTGAACGAGATCCTAGGAGTTACCACGAGGCCGAATCCTGTCAGGCTCTGGAAGCTCAGCAAGGGTGACCCCTGGAACGGAGTCCCGTCCTTCGAGGAAGGCACGAACGATCCGGTGCATTCCGTCCATGACGTCACCCATTGGACTGAGAATGATGGGGTAGTTCAGGTCGGCGTCTCGAACCCGGGCACAGTGAGCAGCAAAGGCGCCCCAGTTCGGTTCGTCCCCAAGGATAAGACAACTATCCTCCCTCCAGGGCAGGTCATCCAAACGGACGGGGCTCGTGGGCAGAGAAGCCGCCGCATTCCAGAGCGTCTCGATAAACCAGAAGTACTCCTCGTCTCCGACGAAGTCGATGTATCCGTGATTGGCGGGGGCTCCCATACTTGCGCTCCTTCCGGTAACGGTCCGGGAGACCTAGCTTCATCGAGCTGATCGGTGATTTGGCGATCATAGGTTTACGATACAATCGTGAGGAAGCACGAAACGTCGCCGATAAATCGAGCCGACAGGAAGGAAAGAGGCTGATCGAGATGCCGAAACTCTCCCGAAGAGGACGACGGCTGGTTGACGCACCGCCGGTTCCTGAGTACATCGTCGAGCACTTCGAAAGGGTCGGCGAGCCCTGGAGCGCGACCGACAACCCATCTGGATACATCGGGTTGTGCATCGCAGAAAACAAGATGCAAAGCGAAGAGTTGATCGACCAGCTGACTCAATATCCGGTCCCACCGCGTGTACTCGGATACGATGCAATGATCGGAAATCTTGAGTTCCGCGGCCGCCTCGCGAGATTCCTCGAGCGTAGTTTCCTGCACCGGAGATTCGATCCAGAGCAGGTCGTCGTCCTGGCTGGCGCAGGATCTGTTCTGGAGATGCTCGCGTACGCTATCGCCAATCCAGGCGACGGCATACTCGTCCCGACTCCAAGCTACGCGGGCTTCTGGTTGGATCTCGAGACTCGGGATGAGCTCGAGGTGGTGCCCGTTCACTGTTCCAGTGAAGACGGCTTCCGGCTCACACCAGCGTTGCTGGACGCTGCGATGGCCGCAGCAAGCTGTCCGATCAAGGCCCTCTTGTTCACGACTCCAAACAACCCTCTAGGAACCGTCTATTCGCGAGACGAAGTTACCGAGATCGTCGAATGGGCAGCACGAAAGAACATTCACCTGATCGTAGATGAGATATACGCGCTCTCGGTCTTTGGGACGAGAGACTTTGTCAGTGTCGCGACGATCCTCCCCAAACTCGGCGAAACGATTCATGTTGTTTGGGCCTTCTCGAAGGACTTTGGTGCAAGCGGCCTCCGCTGCGGAATACTCATCAGCGAAAACCAGGAAATCCTCGATGCTGTCGGCAGTATCGCCTACTGGGCCGTCTGTTCTGGACACACGCAACATCTCCTCTCCGAGTTCATCGCAGACGAAGGAAGTGTCGATGACTACTTGTCCAAAACACGGTCGAAACTGAGACAGGCCTACCGAATCGTCACGGAGGCACTCGAGAAGGCGAAGATCACCTACGTCCCCGCCGAGGCGGCCTTCTTCGTTGTCTGCGACCTCCGAAAGTATCTCGAAGCACCAACCTGGGAGGCAGAGCGGCACTTGTGGCGTCACATCGTCGAACGTGCCAACGTCAACCTGACTCCTGGAGAGGCCTGCCGGATCGTCGAGCCCGGCTTCTTTCGGCTCTGCTACGCGTCTGAGTCGAGCGAGGCGGTAGGCGAGGCAGTCCATCGACTCGAACGTGTACTCAGCAGATAGATCGAGAGAGATCGAATGACAGACTTCAAGTGGAAGAGAGTGAGCTCAACTGGGAGGGCGTGGACCAGGTGGCTCGTTGGCGGCGCCGTCCTCTGTCTTGGGAATCTGGCTTTTGGCGAGCAGGATAGGACGAGAACATCCACCGCAAACGATCTCCCGGTAACGAGGGATGTCACCCATCCGCTCGTCCGAGCGAGCCTGGAACGCACGACCCATCACGTTCACTACGACGGCCGCTACATAGCCATTTCCTACCCGGGCGGAGATGTCCCCGACAGCATCGGCGTTTGCACGGACGTCGTCATTCGTTCCTACCGAGCTCTGGGCGTCGATCTTCAGAAGAGAGTCCACGAGGACATGAAGGAGAATTTCTCGGAGTATCCGACCCACTGGGGGCTTTCCCGCCCCGATCGAAACATTGATCATCGCCGGGTGCCGAATCTGAGACGCTTTTTCGAAAGACACGGTGAATCAATCACCGTCACTCAGAATGGGAGTGACTACCGTCCTGGCGATCTCGTGACCTGGATGTTGCCGGGAAACCTCCCCCACATCGGAGTGGTCAGCGACCGGGTCGGAGTCTCCGGAAATCCACGGATCGTGCACAACATCGGCTCAGGGCCGAAGCTGGAAGACCGCCTCTTCGACTTTCCTATCACTGGTCACTATCGTTACAGCAGCCGAGAGGTTCGGCGATAAGTCGCCCCTGGGGAGTTCCCCAATCTTCTACGCAAGACGAAGCCCCAGGTCATTCGTGACCCGGGGCTTCGTCTTGCTACTTCGGAGACCGGAGTCTCTGAAGCTACCTCACCGAACGTCTAGCGGTAGTTGTCCTTGATCTCTCCCCAGCTCCGATCGAGGCGCTGACTCTGTTCGCAAGGGTTCGGGTCGCAGTTCGTGTCTTCACGGTAACTACCACCTTCGTCCTCGCAGAGTTCCGAGGCGGACGTCACGACGCAACTGCCGTCTTCGAGACAGCAGGTACCCGTGCCGGACGCATCCCGAAGAGAGAGTCTCGGCTTCTCGCCGATTCTCATCCGCGGAGGAGTCACGCTACCGTCAAGCCACGGGCAGGTGTTCGGATCACAAACGGTGTCATCGCCTCGGTAGAACTCTGGGAACCCCGAGCAATCATCAACCGTGGTCATCCGACAGCTACCATCGCGTGCGTCACAACATGCACCCATCGCCGGAGGCTCAGGGCATGGGTTCGGATCACAAACCGTGCCGTCACCCTGATACGCGTCAAAGTCGCAATCATTGGGACTCGTGACTTCACACGAACCATCGAGATCACAGCACGCACCCGTCACAGGCTCTGGACATGGATTCGGATCACAAACGGTACCGTCACCCTGATATGCGTCAAAGTCGCAATCATCGGGGCTCGTGACTTCACACGAACCGTCGAGATCACAGCACGCACCAGTTACAGGCTGCGGACATGGGTTCGGATCACAAACGGTACCGTCACCCTGATATGCGTCAAAGTCGCAATCATCGGGGCTCGTGACTTCACACGAACCGTCGAGATCACAACACGCACCCATTGCAGGCTCCGGACACGAGTTCGGATCACAGACCGTGTCGTCACCCTGATAGTCGCCGTCGCAATCATCAGCGGTCGTGACTTCACACGAACCGTCAGGGGCACAACAGGCACCCGTTGCCGGTGGCTGCGGACACGAGTTCGGATCACAGACCGTGTCATCACCCTGGTAGTCGCCGTCGCAATCGTCGGCAGTCGTGACTTCACACGTTCCGTCAGGAGCACAACAGGCACCCGTTGCCGGTGGCTGCGGACACGAGTTCGGATCACAGACCGTGTCATCACCCTGGTAGTCGCCGTCGCAATCGTCGGCAGTCGTGACTTCACACGTTCCGTCAGGAGCACAACAGGCACCAGTTGCCGG
>Ga0315338_1001797_pt1 | contig 24205 bp, 28 predicted proteins | sample ASW8metaG_FD_204518 | JGI IMG/M metagenome (GOLD analysis project Ga0315338, IMG submission 204518) | Ammonia-oxidizing marine archaeal communities from Monterey Bay, California, United States - ASW #8 | ecosystem: Environmental > Aquatic > Marine > Coastal | place: USA: California | collected... | reverse complement strand
TGACTGTTAGTGACAGAAAAACGTCTTTGTTCGGCTACATCGCAAGCCAAAGACGGTTCGTCACGTCGCAATATCGAGCCATCGTGCTCAAGCCTAACTGATCCATCCGCTACCAGCTTTGCTCCGTTTTGGGGCTTCGGACGACTCGAAAGGGGACTCAATTGAACGTTGCGATACCAGTGTGTCCCATCGTACACGAACTCTTCGATTGCACCAGAAATCAGGTTCTCCATTCGAAAACCTGTCCCAGCGCTACTTGGGCTAGGTCGCCAATGTTCGTAAACGATGCTGGGAGATGTTGTCGGCCGCATGTTTCCAAAACTGACGGAGCCGTCAGCTCGTAGCGCAAGCCATGCGTATGGGTGATCATCTGGCGAGTGCAGCTCAAGCGCGTAGGGCATTGGGATCATTGATACTCCAGTTCCTAATTCATATGTGTTCTTAGCTTCAATGTCGACTTGCGTTAATACAACCGGAGTAGGACCTCTCTGGCGTAAGGTCCCAGCGGCGACGGAATGTTGCTAATGCATTCCGAGTTTCCACGCTCTCATAGGTGCACGAAAGCAGTCCATACAGCCGATTCGTTCTCCGATACCGACAAGAACAACGATCCCGATTAAAATAGCTGCCAGTGTCGCAAGCATTCCCCAACGATCCTTGTTCTTGTCCGAGCTTGTTATTGATAGAAATGTCAACGTGCCCATCACTGCAAAGAGTGAGTGCTGCAAATCAGCCGGTAAGTGCGTTGAAAAGACACATACCGAGAAACTCACTAGTAGTCCAGCAACCACCATTGGTACTTGTATGTTCGCTAGCTGCTCCAGCAGACCTCCTGATCTTACGTTCGAATTCATGTCGAGAGCCTGAAGTGCCCCCTGCAGCAATGACCGGAGCATTATCACTGAGCTTAGTACGAGGGCGCTTTCAAGGTATGTATTCGTCGGTGTCTCAAGTGCGAGAAATTTGCTTGCAGCCAATATTCCGCCTAACACTCCTAAGACGAGCCCCGGAGCGAGGAGTGTCGCCCACTCTGGGGGCAAATGGAGTTCTTTTGATGAATTCATAAAGACCTTTCGCAGTAATAGTGGCAAATGTGCTTGTGTGACTTTTCTGATGCAACACTCAGGTGAATTTGCATCCTGAAAGCGATTGGATCACTCTTCCACCGTATAGTTCACCAACGTCTGAAATCGCTTGAGTGCGACAGCCCGCCTCAATCTCCAGACTTCGCGGGATGAAAGGTGTGCCATAATGTTGTTCTTGTTCATCCCAAGTTCGATGCAAATGCGAGCTAGCTCCTGCGAATCCACATGCAGTAATGTTGCCAGTTGGTAGATTCGTATTGCCATGACACTAACCTCCCCGTAAGCGGTTCTACACGTTGTAAAAACACATACGGGCCACATGTTGGAGCCCGTATGCGCACGTTTCTTGACCTAAGTCGTTGTCGCAAGTGTGACGGTTGTAACCTGTCTGGCTGAGTCTGTACTGATCACGTACCAAGTGCCGCACTCGCTGCGAAACACGGATCGAAGTCCGCCGCCAAACTCAACGCAGCAGTCATTGATCAACTTTTCGACGTCACCGACTTCGCCCCAGTCGCCAACAACGTGACGACTAAGAGCTAGGCCAAGATCTTCGACATCGAGAGTCGCTGCCGCTGCTCCGCTTATCGCAACGCTTCCCAGCGGAAATCGCTTGCTGGTGTCCGCCCACGGCTTAAGCTTTACGACTACTCGATCCGAGTTCTCTTCTACGCTTCTTTCTTGTGTTTCTTGCAACATGGTGTTTCCTCCAAAATGGCTGAAGCGGCAAAATCGCCTGGGGTGCTTCAGCTACGTATGTCCCCAGCTAAACACCGTGAGGCGGAACTTAACTGGAGCGAGGATGTGTGCTTGAAAACAAGAGTGAAGGGATGAAGAAGAACGCAGGGGCCCTTGGCTGCTCTACCGCTGTAGAGCAGCCCAAAGACCTGTGTTTAGAGACCTACGAAGCGACCAATTGTGAAGCATACAACCCCAAAGCCTGCCAACATTGATGCTCGCTGCACTCTTTGACGCTGTTTGTTCTGAGCTGGTAGTACGCGGTCCTTCGATTGAATCATGCATTCCAATCGAGCGACCCGTTCAATGACTGATACGTAGCCATCGAGCACCATTTCCAATAGTCGACCTTCCTCAGTCTCCAAGTGTTCTCTTCCTTGACGCATATATGTCCTCCATGAAAAACGCACCGAACAACTTGCAGTTCTCCGGGGCAATTAACTCTGTGTGAAAACAAATGAACGTCCTCAGTGTCTTAACGCTGTAGAGAGTCAGCTTTGCATCACGCGTTTCTGCAGGGATGTGCGCGCCGCATCAAAGAAATGCAGCCACTTTCAGGGTGGTAGTAGAGTGATGAAATGGGGCCGCCCGAGAAGATCATGTCGGGAAGATGACCAAGAAATCGATCCCATACGAAACCGTCATGGCATGTTGGTGCGTGACGGGTCTGGTGGACGTTGGCCTTACTAGAATAAGAGGGCGCCGGGGATCGTCTGATCCCCAGCGCCCAACGTCTTGCTCTACGTCAAGATTACGCAGCTACCTCGAAATGCTCTTCCAGCTTACTCGCCACATCGCTTAGCTCCGACCGCATACGCGCCGGTAGTTCGATGTCGAACTCTTTCGCGTCATTTAGGTACCAGCCGATTGCTATGCGAAGCAGCGCCGGATAGTCCAGTAGATGCTCTGGATCGTAGCTCCGACGGACGATGTCATCGGGCGTAATCAGTGCAGGACCCCAGCATCCTGATTCTGGCCATACGCCAAATTCAAGATCTGTTCCTGGCACTCCAAGAATGACGGACGGCACATTGCTCTCACCTTTGCCATTCTTGCCCGATACATGCCCAGCAGTTCGCTGATTTCTACCGCTTCGATAGCCGTTGCGGTTTCCATTTCGTTGCCCATTTCCATTGAATGAGTGTCGTCGGTTGCGTCCTCTCATGTTGTTTTCTCCTAGTTGTTGGCCATACGAAACAAGCTGTTTCGTCAGGAACCCCTCCAAACAAGATGTCTTCTTGATCGAGGCTATGGCCGATTAGCTGTCCCTGTGCTCACCGTCGAATGACAGACAGCACAAACCAGCTCAGAGAAAAAACACTGCAAAGCAAAAACGTATATCGCTATGTGAATTCAGCCGTTCGAAGCGAAAAGCCGATGGCTTCGATCAGCTTGAACTGCCTGTCTCAATGATTGCCGGTACTTTGTTCTACCCACGAATTATCGCCGTCGAATACGAGTGTTCTCGCTCTTGGCACCAGAGTTCGTTCTTTACCGCTTTTGTCGTCCGCTCCACCGGGTACTGCATCTCGAAGACGGCCTAGGTTGATCAGCATCTCGGCAAGCGCCAGAAACCGCAGTTTGGCCTTCTCAATGACGTCTGACTTTTCGCCCTCAGTAAGTTGCACCCATCTCGGCTTGCTCAGTCGCAGGTGTCCCTGTTTTGTCTTTGTTTTCCAGGACAGTGCGGCAATGTCTGGGTTGTCTTGCTTGCAAAACGTAATCCGCACGGGAGATGCGAAATAGAACGCGACCTCTATGTCGCAGAGGAACACCATGTTTTGCTTTACACGCCGCAGCTCCGCTTTCCAGTCAACTTCTGCTGTGTTCTTCGTAATCATAGGATTCCCTTGGTTTGTTAGAAGTGCTTGGCTTACAGCCTCTTTAACGCTGGATTGTGAGACTTAGGCATCAGCGGCCTTCGATGTTTTTCCACAGTAGCGGCACGACTAGGTGATTTCTGCTGTTGGATAATGAATAAGTCTCTGCCTGAACGAGGTCTCAGTCCTGGTGCTTGCCTGTTCCTGGTCTAAGTGTGTTCTGCTTCTGTTTGAGAAGGGCGGTCAGCGCTGTTTGATGAATCTGCCTCCGGGGTGGGGGGGCTGAGCCTGCTGCTGAATCTTGTCGGTCGCGCCTCTGGCCAGCGAGCGATGTTCCACTTTGGGTTCCACGTTTCTGCTGAGAAAGCGGAGGCAACTCGTGGCGAATTTGCTCGTAGAGTTCAACAGAAATTGGATGCTCAATGCGTATTGGTGTCGGCTCCTCGTATCGTTCTGACATGTTATTCATCACGAATCCTTTCATGCGTTGCGCGCCGAATTCAAGAATTGAATTGCGACTGAGTACGCGTTCCACATATTCCCGTTCGCTGTGTGAGATTCTGTTCTCACCGTCGATTACCTGACCGGCCAAAACACCTCGGCTTTCCTGGGAGTAGTCTAGGAGTTGGTCGATTTCCTTGTTTGCGAACGTAAGGTGCACCTTAATGTCGGTGTTTGCAGCCACAACCTCCGTAAGGTCCATATCTCCGCTCTTGAGCTGGTTTGTGTTTTGGTGAGCAATCACTAACGATACCTGCTTCCTTGCGTGCTCCAATAATCGACCGAATGAACGACCCGCTATTTCTTGCACCTCATCGATGATGACAATCGGCTTAGCCGGGGACACAGACTCAAGCTGAGCTGCATGGATGATTCCGTACGCCATAATGCCAGCAAGTTGGCGTGCTGGCCCTGAATTGATAAGTGGTGGGAATATTCCGCAAATGATCTCTTTTTCGCGTAGGGCTCGCGCAAAATCGATCTTATTTGGCTCGGCTGGTCCAGGCTGCAATTGCGTAAAGGGCAGGAGGAACTTCAACATCATTTTGATGTGCTGTTGATCGCGGACATTATTGCGTTCAATTTGCTTCACGACGTCGGCGAGCATCACATATTCCCCTGCGCGGCGTCTCCGAGCTACCTGCTCGACTACTTGATGCAATGCATCAATGTTGGCCGAAGTGAAGTACAGATTCCCGTGTCCTAGTCCTCCGTCAAGATTGAATGCCTGTACAAATAGGTTTGCTAGCTCAATTGCTGAGGTTGAACTCTTCGACAGAAACTGAAATGGATCGATGAACGCAGAGCGTTCCGGCCATAGCGAAAAGTACCGGAAAGTTCGGCCCGTTGCCTCCGCAGCCAGGCGTACTTGATGGAATAGCGAAAGGTCTTGCCCGTTAATAATGACAAATAGCGGATCTTCAATCGCGGAGTGAGTGACACGACGAGCACCTGTTCTATCAGAGTGCCAGATATCATAAGGTTGGCTAAGCTGTAGAATTAGACGAGCCAACAACGAGCTCTTGCCGTGTCCTGTACCCCCGCGAATCTGCATGTGACTCTCCTTGATGCGCTCCCGATTGATGGAGTAGGGATCACCTTGTAGTCCATCGGTGGAGCCCAATTCTCGGTACCCAATGCACACCTCATCACTCATAACAGTCATTGCGTCTATCCTCCCGTTCTCATTGGTGTTGTTTGTACTCGCGCAACGCAATACCTACAGTCGCTGGGACCGGTGCAAGCTCCACGGTGACTCGTGGCGATACGCTTTCCGTGATTGTCCTTTTCAAGCTTTCAAGTTTTTTACTGACAGCCTCTCGGACCCCTTTACCAGCTTGTGGGGTTGGCACCAGGACGCTAAAGCCATATTCCCCAGATTCCACCAGTGGTCGCAGCTGCTCAGTTTGCCAAGCATTTTTGATGTGCAACCCGACTTGCTCTGCCGACCGCTTTGGGCTCTTGGCCGTTGCCAGGTAGATGCGATAGACCACTGCCATTCCACGTTCCTCCCGTAGGCAATGCACCACGTTCTGCGCAAAGGGAATGCTTTGTGGATACACGCTTCTTAGATCATCGGTTGTTAGGCGGTGGGCTAGTCTGCTCTTCATGTTGCAGAACCAATTGACCGCCAGATCAAGCGCCAGTGCCTGGGGGCCTGGTGGCTTGAGTGCATTCTCACTTAAATCACCGACGACGTTCTTGGCTTCGGGACCTATGGTGTAATACTTGCGTTGCCCTGGCAGCGTCATTCGCTCGCCGAGGTACTGGTCCCTTAGGTAATCCCCCCGACAAAGCGCCGTAAGACCCTCGCCAGTGAGCTTGATTGCGTTCGTATGGCCACCGTAGTCATCGGCTGGAAACACAATCCGCTGTGCGGCCTCATTGAACGTCATCCGATAGAGGGCAACGTGCCTAATTAGCAGCAAATCAGTAGGACGCAATTCGATAGGTTTCACCACAACTCGTATGCCTCCAGTTGGTAGGCCTCGTGGAGGCGCAGTAGTTTGTGTTTTCGATAGGCACCGCCAAACTCAATCAAAAGATCCCGCTTCCCCGCGCCCGCTGGTATCACAGCATCGGGAAGGTGCGAATTGTGCCTGTTACCTGTAGCCTGCAACTCGCACTCGGGCTTCCAGCGCTTTGCCTGCTCTGGTCGGTGGTGGCGGTACCAGAGGTACACCTCAGCTAGACTGAGCTCGTGCGAAGTTTCCGAAATACGAAGAGGCCCACTTCGCACGTAACCGCCAAACGTACGATGAGCGGCGTCTGATGCCCTAACGATGTCAATTGGCCTAATGGACTCGCGCCAACGACGCTTAAACTGATACGCGAGCTTTCCCAAGTCTGGCTTGGGGTCACCAGGCCTCCATGACAACTTTGGACCTGACACATCAAGCGGCTTGTGAGCCATTACGGTTTCGTACTTCAGGTATCCAGCAACTACCAGTCGACGAACTCGCTTTCTTGCCTGACGTACCGGGTTCGCCGTGTGAGAGAACCAAGTTCGAGCCACCTGCTTAACCGAGAGAACGCGCAGTCGGTTGGTTAGGACGCTAAGTATCTCGCAGTCTCGATCAGTTAGCTCTATTGGCATTTACTTCTGGGGATTGGGGTGGGGGGCTTTGCGTTCTTCACACAGCGCGACGCGCGCAAAAGAGGCCCCAGTTCTTGGGGCTCGGTTACTACAATTCATGTCCGCCACAATGCGTAAGCACTCGGTTAACTACAACATGCTCATACATTGCTCCGGGACAGGGAGGCTAATAGTTGGGCACGGTTGCGGTAGCTCACGCGTACATATGACAAGGAAGCTCTAGTCTGACTCTGGAGGAATGGCTACAGATAACTGTCTAGGTCACCAGAATCAATCACTTCAGGTTCGGGCACATTGCTGGCTTGCGTGCTGTTATCAACAGAATCGACGTCAGTCGGATTCGTCTCATAGGATGGCTGGTCGTTATCGTTCGTTGTTCGTTCGCGATTTCTATCGTCGGCAGATTCTTGTCTCCACTGGTCGTTATACTTGTCTGCCATTTTTAAGGCTTTTATCGCATGTGGGAGGCTATCGTCACTTAGGGTCTTCGTGTAGCACCACTTACCATCTTTTTGGTAGTGGCAATCCAAAGTGAAGGACCGAAAATGACCGTACTTTCCTTGGTTTTCCCAGACGCTTGCTGTGACGGGACCGGACTTAAACGTTTTAATAGGTGACTTAGACATATATTGCCTCCGAGGGTTAGTCGTATTTCGTGATATGAAGACGTCGGCTATTGCTAGCGGACTTGCGACAGGATGTGCAGGTACTCCGAGTAGAGCATCGCTGCCCCATCTTCAGAGATGTCGACTAGGAGTGCGTAAGTGGAGCCTTCGTCGCACCCGCTCTCTGGGCTTTCAGCGTAAGCGATCTCTCTCACACCATAGTGCCTACCGATGACTCGGAAGGAGGTTACCTGGCGATCGCGATTGCGCCCTGACAATTCAGCCACTCTATTGTTGTAGATACAAAGGCCGTGGAGTGCCCGCGAGTAGATTCCTCCATACGGCTTATCCGAATGAGTATCATGCGCACGGCGCGCGAAGTCTTGTGCGAGTCGCTTGCGATCAGCACTCTCGTGCATGTTACCTTTCACTATTGTTCCTCCTATTTATCAGCTCCGGGCCAGCAGTCTCAGCCACTATGGTGCACCCGTGTATGCGTTCGTCGCACGACGTAAGTAGTTACAGATCGGCAACTTAGGTCCACGGTGACGTGAACACGCGGTACCATCAGCCTAATTGTTGGATTCTGCGGAACGACTTGCGGGACTCGAATGAGTAACGCCACTGCGTTTCTGAATAGCCGAAGCTGATTGCGAGTCGTTTAATTGCTTTAGGAGCTCTCGATTGTGGCGGTATTCGGCCTCAATCTCCTTAATGTTTCCTCTGTGCTCAAATCGCTTGTTGTTCTTCACTCGCAACGTGGCGTCTATGTCGCTTGCTATGACTAGGCGTTTTTCGGGATCGACGAACGCTGCTTGTTGTCCAGGCCTGATTCGGACGAGCAACTTGGACTCGTCGTCATTTAACGGCTCACAACTTACGACTTCCACGCATATTGTTCGTGACAACTGAACGTAGTCGCCGGGCCGAAGCTTGCCTCCGCTTCGTTTGCTGACGCTTTTCATCCTTAGCAATCTCCTTGATGTATGCAGTCGGTGCGACTCACAACCATTGAGAGCCGTATTACTAAAACGTCGAGAACTGAAGGCGATGCATCACTTGATTCTACTTGCAAGCTCCATGCGGGCGGCAGCAGATTCTGCCGCCCGCTCATCCACTGCAGCTTATTGCAGTGCTACGCTACTTTCCGGCTAGTCATCGCGACCGTGCAGTCGGACGGAACCAACCAGCCACACTCGTCAACGATCAACTCGCGGTCAGCTTCGAGATATGCCCAGCTACCGCACCCTGGAATCAATAGATTGCCAATGCAATCCGCCCCCAGTGCATCAACGTAGCCGATTGCCATCTCAAGCTTCATGCACCCGGATGCTGCTGCCCGTTGGAGTAGCTCTCGCACCGTTCTTGGATCTCCCTCAATACGAGGCCAGCGCTTGTATATGAGGCAGATGACGTCTCGAACTCTCACAATCGTGCCAGGAGAACTCTTCGTTAGCGGTGAGGTAAGCAAGCAACAAACGGCTTCTCGCATGCTCGTGCATGATACGCCTGGTGCGAACTTGGCAGCCTGCTGTGATCGGTCGATTAGCCTCTTCCGTACGTGAACTCCTGAGGCTCTGCCTGCTACAGTATTTCCTTGCCTCCAAGATCTGCATTGCTGTCGATAGCCTGCCGATTGACCTCCACCTTTGTTGCTCGCGTCGGAACAATCTGTGCTGACGAAGGCTCGCAGCCTGTAGATCAACCTCTGAATGGTCGCACGCCCCACACTCAACGCACGTGCAATTCCATCTTGTGTGCATTCACTCTTCCAGTCAGTTTTGCCCCAATCTTCCTGTCTGACCTTTCGTTTTGCGTAGTCCAATAGACGTTGCCACTCTTTAGCGTCTGAATGATTGGGCTCCGAAAGGTGGTCGTCTGCGTCACAGAGTATGCTGAGGTATTCATCGCGACTATTCGTTTCCGCACGGCGCTCTGCGACCTCACGGTGCAGCGTGTCATCGCATGAATAAGTGCTTAATGAGGTAATGCCATTGTCTTGAGCATTCCACCTGCGCTCCTCTCGATACAGGTCAAGAATGCGGAAATAGATCTGCTTCTGCACGAACCCAAGAGTGAAGTGTTCATGGCCAAGACAGTTTAGGTAAGCATTATGTCCAAACCGTGATTCGCATAGAGCTTTAAGTGCCATGTCAATCGCGTAGTCCACGTTTGCAAACCACGCGCTACTTGTGTAGTCAGGTGGAATGGGGCGGTCTTTTAAAACTTTGCGAATCATCTTCGCTATACACTCTCGTGGGGCTTGAACATTCCAAGTCTCTTCCTCTGATTGCATGTAATCAGTCCTCCTGTACCGTCGGGGCCCGTGCGGGGCCCCAACGGCGAAATGACAGAAGACTTCTTCGCCTTCAGCGAGAAGCCATTACGGATCTCGAAAGCAGACAACTACAAGTTGTCTTCCGGCGAAGAGTCAATTAAGGACTGGGGGCCTTTCAAGTATTTAGCGCCGATAACCCAGATAACTACGGTGCCAGGCAAGCTGAGCCACTAAACTGATGTCCAATGATGTGACCGTCAGTCGTGGTCGTCCCACGCGCCTCAGTAGGCGTTATTGGGACAAATTGTTCATCGTGCAACGTCTTGTCGTAAGCAGCTTTTCTCGTGCCGCCAACAACTAGTGCGACTCATATGGGGTGCGAGCTGGACTATGAAATGCAGCCCGTCCGATATCCCACAGATGGTCGCTTGAACTCACTGGCGAATTATCTGGTGGAGTTGGCTGATATACTGGTTGAGGAGGCGTGTACCCAACAAATCCATAGGAACCATTACTTGTGTTTGTCCCATTAGGGTAAAGTGACGCGTTAAGAGACTCAAAAGTGTAAGACATTTGTGAAAAACTCCTGTTTCAGCTCAATACTGAAATCTACAAAGGAAAGGGTTATAGATATCGCCGCATATCGGTAATCTCATTCGAGTAACCGAAATAGACTGCGGCAAAGCCGTTGTACGTGCCCTGCTGCGGCCGTTGACGCTCTGACCAGCGGGGCATGAATTCCAAATTGTCAAAGAGCAGCAATCTGCACCCAGATTGTGGCGATGCGGATAGCACACTGCTAAACGCACAACCCAACCTTGGTCGCGCACAGTCCATAATCACCGACCTGACCGGTGGCGGCCGGACAGATGGCTCAGTGGCCTTGCTGCGAGTTAAACTCTTGGAATTCAACGAAACTCCCTCTTGGAACTTCAACGAATTGACGACACGATGGACGCTTAGATAGAAGCGCATTGTCTAAGGGGGCTGGGAGCCGATGGAACGACAAGAGGAGCAGTTTGCCCAGCGTTAGCTACTGCTCTCGGCTAATCAGAATGAGAGGATAGTTCGAGCAACCGGCAAACGGTTGCGATCCAAGTCTCTCGGAGAACTACAGCACTGCTCGAAATGGCCCGTGCTGGACTCCACCGAACTTTGTCCGGTAACTAAAATATATTCCCCATCGAAGCGAAAGACAAGAAAAAAACCTATTACTGTTCGCAACTCCTTAATTCCTGGCTACTTACGGCATTTTAACGGAGGCAGAGTATTCGAGTTGCTGAGATCCTTTGAATCATTTCCGGGCCCTCGTACCCTAAAGCTTCCGTAGCCTTTTGAACTTGGGGCTGACAGTAAACAGACCTGCCCACCGGAGATGGAAGCTAAGTCCCAACTCGTTTTTCTAGAAGTTGAGTGCGCGCGAAACGGCTCGCATTTCGTGTTCATTCAGCTGAACACCAGAATCGGTTGTGCTCGTACCCTAACGCAACTGTGCGTGCCATGTCGTGGGTGTGCGACATTTGCACAACTTGTTGCTTCACGATTCTGAATCGCCATCATTAACTAAGGTAATCGTAGCCTGCCGCTTCTGCTCGTGTATCCAAGAGTGTGCGTCGAAGGCGGCTTTTGCGAGAGCTGGCAGGTCCATGTCTGAGAAAGAGTCGCTATCCTGCCACTCCCCTTCGTCGTCTTTGTAGCTGCGACGTGCTGTGCAGTTATAGAAGACGCCTTTACTTGTCTGATTCAGCCAGATAGCAACTGAGATATTCCCATATCGCAGTCTATGAATAGGTGTGGACATGTGAGTCTCCTCCAGGATTATTGTTTCATCTGTAAGATGTTGCCAAGCAGCGGCAGTATTCATTTTATTGGTCCCGTGGAGCAACTAGGCGAAAAGACTCGAACAGTAAACGACAGCTGGGAAGGATTCCCGTGCTTGTCGCGTCGCGATGCCAACGCATCACTGGCGACGCTTTCAGTCGAGCAGCACACCCGTCCACGTCGAACTCACCATTCGACCAAGGGAGCGGTGCTAACCGCCCGCTAAGTTCTGTGCCGGTCGAGCTGGATGCCATGAGAGTGGCTTGTCCAGCTCAACGAGGGCTCGACGGAGTAAACCAGTAATTTGTTGCACTGCTGCATTTGTATCGCAGTAGTGCATATGCTGAGAATCCCGTCGTTCGACTCGATAGTTCGTCCTGGTTGGAAACCGGGCGATGCGGACAGACTCGGTTTGCAGCAGTTGCAATCCGAGCCGTTCGATGTGAAGTAGGTGATGTCGCTCGCAAGCGACCGAATCCTCCCACGGGGTTCGTAAGTCGATTCATTCGACTTCGTACAACGTAGGCCGACGTGGGGAGCCTCGAGCCTGGTGACAGGCCGAGTCGGATGCTGACCGCATCCGGGTATCGCAGTAAATCTGCGAACGTGAAAAGCTCAACCATGAAAGGCCCGTGAGGGCTTGTCGGTAATTTGCCAAGGAGACGATGCCGAAATGTGCAAACGGCGGTTAGAGTCGTTTGCCGGTGAAATCTGTTGGTCGGTCGGTAAGACAGAGCTTCTGTTTTCTGCTGTCTGAAATCGAACGCAATTGTAGCGTTCGGAAAGTATGCCGTGCCTGGCGGCCGGACATACGACCAACGGACCGTGGGCCTATCAGCCCACTAGCCACGTGAACTTGGCAAAGAAGCATCGAACTAACGCAGGAACCGCTGTGGCCGCCGGATTGGTTCCCGGTGCCTGGGCTTGGTCGCCTGGGTGATTGAAACGCCGCAGTGGGGGAGTGGGGCCTGAGTAGGAGCGACCAAGCGAATATTCGCTCGGTCGGCGGAGTGGTGGCAAGGCAGTCACAACGCCGTCTGCGTGCTACGGGTGGTGCCGGGCACATGCGCAGGACGAAAGGGCCGACTGGCTTTTCGACTGAAAGCGTCGAATGTCCTGAAGCCAAGGCTTCAGGGCGTTTCTTTGGTTGGACGTGATGCGGTCCGACAGGGTGTTGCGGGAGCAACGACCCGGTCGGGCGGTATTGCAGAGGAGCGGAACGCCAATGGAATTGGCGAAGTGCTATTTGGAAAACAGATAGCAACGTCGCCAGGCGCGAGCTTCTCACAACTAGGTTTGAACTGAAGGTTTTACTGAAGGTTCTCCTGGTTTTTCGTAGGACTTTGCCGCAAGGCTTCGTCGCAGGATGCGGCGATGACGGGTTGGCGAAGGTTTTCCGCACTCTGCGGATGCCGTGAGGGTGGGCATCGTACGCCCTCATTATTTTCTGAGATGGAGAGATGCGATTTCTCTGAAGCAGTATTTGCCTAACCCGCGAACAGGGGGCGATGCTTATCGTGGACGGGTAACCTGTAGTGACGAAAGTCATGGTGCTTCCAGAACCATACATGCCCCGTCGCGGTTTTGATGGGCCTGGGGTCGGCCTCCACCAAACGACCCCACCTTTTGAATCCAATATTTGATTGAGCCATGAAGGAGTATCGCTGCCACGCAAGTTCAGAAATCGGATTTGTCCAACAACTTGCCTGCAACTATCTTCCGCATGGGTACTGGTTCTACGTTACCGGACAGATTCCCCCAGAAAAAGACCCGCAGCAGGTCGACGAGAAACTCATCGACAAATACGACATTGCCGTATCCAGAGCAACTCGTTGGCGACGGAAGAAGGCCGGAACGGCCAATCTCCACTATCTGCGACACGAACGCTTCTTCGCGTTGCTTGCCACCCATGGCAAACACCGGTTCTTCTCCGACGAAGCAAAACGCATTCGTGATGCTCGTAAGATTTCCATTCAATTCTCCGGTTACTCGATTGGCTGCAAGCAAGGTGACTATCTTCGCAAATCGCCCGGCAAGAAATCGGTAGCTGACCATCGCTACCGAAGTCGTGTGCAGGTAAGTCGACCTGTTTACCTTGATTGGTTGGCGTATTTTGAACACGCTGCCCAACGGTTTCCTGCGGAGCGACTTTCGGCCGAAATCTACCACTTCCCTTACGAGCCGTATGCTCCGGTGCGGAAGCAGGTGCTCAACATCGTGCGGGTCGTCAATCGCACTCGGAAGCAGCGGGGCCGAAGACCGCTGGAAGCGAGGCAGGTGGTGCGGTACCGCAGACGAATTGTGCGCGTGTTCGACGAGCTCGCTGACTGAAGATCGGCCGGCAGCTGTTGGGCTGATGCCAGAGGTGATTGTAGCTGCAGCAGTCGAGCTACGATCGCTTGTGCTGTTCAGACGCTAAATAGAATCGGGAAAAGGTCAGCATCTGGTCGAAGACGCACTTTTCGGTAGGAGGCTGGACAAGCACGGTCGCTGCCGCCATGGACTCAAGCTCCGCAGCCAGCCGCTTAAGCTCTCGCGCGTGCAGTCGTCGCTCGGTTGCGTTAAGGCGAAGCGGCTTGCTGACGTAACGATTCTGTTTCGCCAATTGTTCGACGTCGTGTAGCTGCATCTCTTTGGCAAGTTTCACTAGGTCTGTTTCGATCCGCCGTGTCTGTAGCAAGTGGAGGCCCATCAGGAGGATACGGTAGGCGTGCAGGAAGGCATCGCTAGGTTTGGCGGATTCCTCGCCGAGGCAGTTTAGCCAGAACTGGGCGCGGTGGTGGATGTCGCGCACGTGCTTTGGTGAAAGGTACTCTTTGCCGGCCGCCTTGAAGATGTAGTGCACCGACGACGTTCGAACCACGAGAGGAGAGTACAGGTATTCGAGCGATTCGCTGTCGCCTCCCAACAACATGCGATTGAAGGTCGCGACGTCGCGCGTCACAAGGGAGACGCGGCCGCGCCGGTAGAAATAGGACTTGTGAAAGATCTCCTCGTAGGATCCGTCGGCGGTGATCTGGTCGTACGGCACTGCGTGGACGCCCCGCAATTCGAGTTGGGATTCGACCGGACCGAAGCCGACCTGGTGGGGTCCGCACACCGTCACGAATAAGAGCGGGTAGGGATGCTCTTCGACGAGCGTCACCAAATGTTCGTAATCAATCCAGACCTGATTCATCAGTAATGAGCCTTCTGTGTTCGTCGGTCGGTGCATGCTTCGGTCACCTGCAAACAGAGGCACCAAACAACGGCCAGGTATGCGCGCCGCAACCCGAATTCAGAATGCGAGATTGGCGGCGTACCAGCAAACCTCGCAGTAACCTTGTCGGCCAGGTAAGAACCTCTAAGCCGCATCGCCAAACAGGCGAGTATGGGCCAGGTCGCAGACCTTGGCCACCAGCGGCAAATCATCTCGCCCGAAACTGCTGGAACTCTTCCACTCCTCGCCGTCCTTATAGAGACGGGAGACCTGAACGTTGTGACGAGTCCCTTTTTCGGTCTCGTTCTGCCACACGACCGCTTTGATACGGCCCAAACGGATTTCAAAGACTGGTTGTTTAGCCATGAGATGGCTCCTTTCGAACTGAGTGTCAACAAAGAAAACAAAACAACAAACTAGCATCCGCTAGACGGCCAAGGCCAATAGCCCGGCCGCCCGCGTGTCCAGTTCCAGCCGGTCACCGGCAAACTCGAGCTTGCCAGCGATTCGCGTCAGGGCATCGACCAGCCCAAACACATTCAGCGACTCGCGAGACTCGGCCAGGTCGACCGCCCGTTGGGCGAGCTTCCCGGTAAAGCCATGCTTGGCGAGTAACTTGGATGCCTCTTCGGCATCGCCGACACGAGAATCCATCGCCGCATCCACGAGCTTGGCAAAACCATCGCGACGCTCGTCGCGACGGGCAGCCAAGTCATGAATCATTCGCTGTACGACAGCGAGTGACTCGTGGACATTGGCCGTGTGCTTGCGTGTGAACTCCACTACGTCGGTGGTATCCCAGACGATGTGATTCTGACACACCGCCTGAAACCAGAACGTGGTGAGGCCGACCGAACGTCGGCCGACTTCTGAGTTCCACACGAAGAAGCCAGGAGCGAACTGCTCCCCGCGAATGTCAATCCAGCCATCGTCGTCAATGAGAAAGCAGAACATGTCCTGCTCACCGGCATATAGCCCGGTGCCCCCATTGAAGCCGACCGGCGGCGGAGTGAATCCGCAGGCCGCATCTCGCACGACTTCGAGCAACTCGGCATTGTAGAGCCGAGTGTAACTCGTGCCGTGAATGGAATGGGCCTGATGACCGACACTGTATATTTGCAGCGGTTTGCGGCCGCCACGTGGCAGTGTCTCACGAACCACTTGCGTGGCAGTAGCAGGCGAAAGCCGGTTGACCGTCTCTTTAGGCAATCGGCAATGCCGACAGAGTTGCCCAAAGCTCCAGTCATTGAGGTACTGCACGGAGCCGTCTTCCAGGCGAAGCCCGAGGGTTTCGCCGTCGATAGATTCGGGCTCGACGTGCTGCTCCCAGTGTTCGCTGGAAACTGCCTGCTCATGTTTTACGTGAGCAGCCAGTGAATCGAGCGAATCAAAACGTTCGTCCGGCGAGCGACGGAATAGCTCCGTGCTCGCGGCAGTCAAGTTTGTCATGGAAACGTCCTTTCAATTCAGGTAATGGAAATGAGTAAGTGCAATCAGGTGGGAAGTAGAAAACCTTCATGCGAGGTAGGGTACGCCGCCGAACCTCGCTGCAAGTCGCACCACAAGCGACACGCAACCAGGTCCGGGGCACGCATCTGCCCGAACCGTCAGTGAGAAAGAGCGGCCGCGACGCCAGCGATAGAGCCACGGCCTAGAGAGTTACAAGCGTTATGTCTGCAAACCGCAGGTCCGTTGCATAACCTTTTTGATGGAGAGGCTCGCCTTCGTCGGCCGGTCGCTCGTCGGGGTCGCCCAGCGGGCCGCAGGCCTACCACCCCGGCGAGCGGGCGGACGGCGAAGCAACCGTAACGAGCTTGCTTGACGCATCGCTTAGGTCGCTTCACTCGTACGCCTTTGTTGGTCGGAGCCTCCGAGGGGTCGTCACCACGCGAGCTGCAACCAAGTGGTGGCCACCAACACCCGGAGCGGTTTGCGTAAGGCCGAGGGCGAACGCAAACCCCTCCTCACCTTGGCGGCCACACACAGCAGATCGCTGCCAAAGCGAGGCGAAACCTATCACGGAGGAAACCGACATGAAACTCACGCCGAAGACACAATCCGACACTACTCTTAAGAAGGCGGCTATCACCAACCCGGTCTATCTGGACGCCTACCGGGAGCTGGCTCATCAAGGCCAGCTGATGAACATCTCAAGCTGGGTGCGAGCTGAGATGGGCTTCAATGAAACCAATGGCCGCGTAAAAGCGTTAATCACCGCAGACCTCTGGCGGCTGCTAGTTAGCATTTCACCCTGGGCCAGACGCTGGCAGACGACGCACAGTCGGGGACGCGACGTGCTCTGGATGGCCAGCTACGCGCTGCAACAGGCTCGTAGGGTGGGTCGCCAGTCCTACTCATTTCAAGCATTTCTACCGACCGATGATGACGAAGAGGCTTTTTTCACTCTCCGAGTGGAGTATGCCACGACGAAGTCAGGTCGGACGATGGTTCTGATAGGTTTGGCGGAGCAGACAGATCTCGCCTGAAGGTTCTCAGGACCGCCACGGTCGTGGCGGTCCATTTTCACTCTACAGGTAATGATCCGAAAACAACATTTGTCTTTGAGAAATGACGCAAATTGACCCCAGTGAAGCTCTGCGTCTAAAACTACTCGGCCCATACGTGATTTGAGTTGGTGACAGCCGCCTGCAATCCTTGCTACGGTGACTGTCAGAATGAAGCGGGCGATGGTTAGCGGCCATCGTCTATTAAGGAGCATCGTATGAACTAACGGCAAGCGCTGTCTTTCTTCACGCAAGCAAGCCCTCCCAGGGGCTGCTGGACTAGTGGAACAAGCTGTTCCGGTGAGCTAAGCCGACAGTAACAGCATCCTCCACGTAAAGTCAACGGTCAAACGACTCAGGTCGCACCGGCGTCGTGCGCGCGACAGAAGACAGCCTCGCTACTTTGTATGGAGAAAAATGATGACAAGGATGAGGCGTGGAAACAAACAGAGTGTTCGTTATCGGCAGTTCCAGGGGCGTTACGCACAGGTGGAGGCCACCCAGTTGCAGGCATTGCTGGAAGGATATCGGCAGGGGATCTTCCGCCGCAATGAAGTGCGTGTGTTTGCAGGCATGCTAGAGGAGAAGTCCCTACACGAAGATAGTGCCGTGACGCTGTATCGAGTCATCAATTGCCGGTCAACGGACAAGGGAAATCGCCATCTTTCGCGGAGAGAGATTGACGCGGCAGCGGCAAAGCTGAAGGAGCATTTGCCAATGATGAAGAACCAAGTCGAAAGCCGGTCACCTAGGGACGAACGACGTGTACCGCGTAAGCCGGTCGCCAGACGAGTCCTTCGATACATCGCCCGGGGAGAGGCGACCACTGTGGAGGCGCTGTTCTGTTTTGCATATTTCCTGCGCAGGATCTCCCAGCGGAAGCCGATGCAGCGGCTTCAAGCCGAGGAGCATTACGCCCGATTTCGCTATGCCGAGTTCGAGGCTTGGACCGGTGTGCATCGAGGGACGCAGTCGCGAGTGCTCAAGCGGCTGAAAATAGAGGGATTCCTGAACACCGTCCCGGTGCACAAGCAGAACGAAAACGCCTACGGTCAGCTGTTTATTGACGGAGAAATGCTAACGCTGGTTCGACCTCGCCAGACCGTACGACTGCGCTCCACTGCTTCGGCGCAGCGGCCTGAGTTGCGGCTTGAGAAAAAGTCAACGCACTTGGGGAAATCGAGCAACACCCCCCGGAGAAAAAAGTCAACGCTAAGAAATTTAGATCCCAAAAGAGAAATCGAAAAAGAGAAAGGGCTTGCCCAGAGGCTGAAGAGTGGAGTGCTAGCCGGTCACCCGAATGCAGAGATGCGTCGCATCGCACTGCGGGCGGCTCAGATGGTGGGTGTGGAGATGCAGCAAGCCGCCTAATTTCTTGTCGATGAAGAGCTCTTTGTTAGGAAAACTAGGGAATGCAAGAGTTGACTGAAACCAAATGCTCAAGCAGGTAAGAATACTGTTCGTTGACAAGTCTACTATCGCAGCCGCCGAAGGAAATAGGCACGCATCTGCTTTGCAACCATCCGACGAATCCCGTGGTCGACGAGGTCGTCCTCCGAGAGTGACATGAGCTGAGTGATACTTGAAATGCCCGCTTTCTCAAGACGTCGAATCGAGCCGATTCCTATCGGCACTCCGCTCCGTTTCCCCAGCACTCGTCGCATGCTTCGCAGTGTACCACCCAATGGGGAGCAGTACTTCAGATGTTGCTGAAGCTCGAAGGTTTGAAAACGCATTCGTCGGAGGGCACTTTCAACGCGGTGAACACGCTCTTCGTCAGCCTGGCAGCGGTCTTTGAGCGTAAAGTAGAAGCAACGTGTGTCGATGATCTCGGCAAGCGTCGACAGCAGCCAGAGGTCCTGGTCCCGCCACTTCTCTTCAACACCAGCCAAATTCTTGATGCCCCACTTGCGTTCAATGTCTGCTGCCGAGACTCCATGCCCACGTTCATGTAGCACGATTGCTCGAAAGACAGAGAGATACGATCGTCGGCGAGATTTATCATCATCTGCTGCAATTCCCAGAGAACCGAATAGTTCAGCCGCTCGAGAAGCGCCTTTCTGACCCCGAATCCAAGTGCGGTACAGAATAGGTCGTACACCCTGGAACGATTCGACCCAGCCGTCCACTTGTTCGGCAAGACGCTCGCCGAATCTGCGAAGCGATGGCGATCGGTCGGACAGGCACTCTAGCAGAATTAGATGGTCAATCGTGGTCCACTTTCGCAGGAATTCATCTTTTGGATCGACTTCGAGGATGTCCCGGAAGAGCTGTCCGATACCTGCCGCCATGCCGAGCGGCATTGTTGCCCGAGTCGCGTTCTTTCCCAATGCAGTTAGCCTGTAACACTCGTTCTCATCCCTGTACGCTAAGAGCCTTGTCGAATCCACGAGCCAACTCAATCCAGGCCCAATCGATCCTACAACCTCAGTCGCTCCAAGTGAACGTTCGAAGAAAGAATATATGTCGGTCTCCAAAACGCCAGTGTCATCTTGGCGACTAAGCAGCATCGCAATCTGAGTTGCGATCACTTCGTCTTGGCTTCTGTCAGCACTCACGCGGGAAGCGAATCGCTGAAATGATGAGACTAGTTCGGGCAGCGGTTCATTTTGGATCGCATCGATCAGCTCATTGGTATCCCATGGGTCGTTTTCTCGCACGATCACAACGGATGTTCCCGATTGGTCACCCCGACCGGCTCGCCCGATCATCTGAAGAATGTCATGTACCGGTAGGCGACCTTCGCCGGGGAATGTCACATCTCGCACAATTGCATGAGTCGCTGGCAGGTTGACTCCCATGCCGAGTGCCGTGGTGGTAACAACGCAACGGCATCGACCACTCAGGAAATCTTCACGGACACGCGTTCGTTGTTCGGACGACATTTGTGAGTGGTATGCCAGCGGACCCCTCTCGCCACAGGCATCAGGCAGACTTTCTCGAAGCTCCGTTGCCAACGATTCTGCAGAGCTAGTTCGGTACACAAAAACGAGCAAAGCCGCTGAATTGTCTTTCAAATACACACTTGCGAGTTGCTGGATGGCCGCATTCGCATCGTCCTCACCATCGAGTGTACCCACGAACTTCTGTAGTGGTGGAAATCTGCTAGAGACACTTACGACTTCGCACGGAGATAGCCACTGTTGTGCAACGCTCACGTTCCCAAGTGACGCCGACAGAAGAATGATTCGCGGCGGTGAGTTGAAGCCGAGGAGGGATGTAATCAAGTATTCGATTACTGGCCCGCGCCGCGGCGTTGAAATAAGGTGAGCCTCGTCAATACAGACAGCCTGAGTTGCGGTCACCCACGGCATGTACTCAGGGTTTCGAAGTATCGCGTCGAAGCGCTCAGGAGTGGCAATCACAAGTTGTGCAGACTCCGGGGGACCATCCGACATCAACTCATCGCTGAGTCGATAGTCTCCCGTGGTAATCTGGACGTCAAGCTCGATTCCCAGAAGCCGTTCAATCTTGGGTTTTGCGACGAGTAACTCGTCGGCTTTTTCCCTAGCCAAAGCCCTCAGCGGCTCCAGCAACACTGCCCTTCCGCCACGTCGAACCGCGTCGAGCAGCAAAAGCGTACCAACGAGACTTTTGCCACCGTTCGTAGGGGCAGCCACAATCAAGTTCTTCCTTTGGTCAAGCACTCTGAGGTCGGCAAGTGCCTCTCGCTGTACGTCGCGAGGAGTGGTGTTAGGCGCAAGTATATCGATGAGTTCTGGCCATGGTGCGCCAAGGTCAAGTTCGGACCAACTGACAGCGGCACTATTGCTGGTGTCCCCAGACGTCCCGCAGTCGATTAGCTTCATGGCTTCTCTCCAAGAATCCTGCGAAGAGCCGGGAAGAGTTCGGTTAGTTCGTGCTGGTCTAACTCTTCGACCCGTGCTTTGAGCCATTCTCGTTTCTGTCGTAGGCTTATCGGATCAAGTGAAAGAAAGAGAGTGTTGTCATTTAGGTCAATGCTTGGCGGAAGTCCAAACTCCTCAGCAATTTTGGATTGCTTATTAGCTGCCGGTTTGCTTCCGCTTCGCCAGCGTTGAATCGTCGACTGGTTCACTCCAAGTCGCTCGGCCACAGCGGACATCTGACCATGTTCTACCGTTGCAAACAAAAAGGAGATGTTCTCGGTCAGAATGCTGCACTCATCGGCAAGTCTCCCGTTCCTCAGGGTCTCGACATCACGACCAGATATCTCAGTGAGTCGTGCTATCTCCCTGTCAGAGGGTGGTCCGCCAAACAACAAGATTCGAGACCGGCCTGCATCACCAATCCAAGTCTCCAGTCGCTTCGACCAACTGGCCAGCCGCGTTGCAGGGTCGACCGCGCGCGAACGATCCTCATCTTTCTTACACAGTAAATAACGAATGTTCTCGTTGAAGTAGTCCATGGCAGGCCAGTGTGGTGGACGCCTGGCAACGCTGCAATCCGTTGCTCTAACAGCATAATTCTCGACTTGCACGCACAATATATGTTGCTATAATATGCGTAACATACATATTACGCGCTTTTAATTGCGATAGATAGTGCGTTTCTCGGCTTTTTTCTTCAAAACCCCTTACGGCAACTATGGAACAGGCCAGCTTCGACGAATCGACGCTACTCGATGGCCCATACAGCTGTATTCTCCAGAAGCCCACTGGCAGCGGGAAGACATGGCTGGCTCGGCAGGCGATCGAACGTGTCGTCAACTCAGGGCACCGTGCTGTGTATCTCACTCCTCTCAGAGCCCTTGCAGAAGAAATCGGCGATTCGTGGAGTAAGGAACTCTCGGAAGTCCAGATTGGCGTGTTTACTGGCGACTACGGTTCAGGCCGGGTGCCTTATCCGGTGAAGTTTCTGGATGCCGATCTGCTAGTGATGACACCAGAACGTCTTGACGCCTGCACGAGAAGATGGCGGTCGCATTGGTCGTGGATCCCTGACGTTGACCTCATCGTAGTAGACGAGATTCATTTGCTTGGTGAGTCGAACCGAGGAGCACGTTTGGAAGGCGCTATTTCACGCTTCATGCGACTCAATCCATTCGCTCGCGTTTCTGGGCTTTCGGCAACGGTCGGCAACCCGGAAGAAATCGCCGAGTGGCTGCGTGGCGTGTCCTTCGTAACTTACGAGCGTCCGGTGCCGCTTGAATGGCGAATCGTTCGGTATCGTCGGGCCGGTGACAAACCAGAGAAGCTTGCGGCGGAAGTTGCACGGAATGTTGAGAATGGCGGAGCGAGCCTGGTCTTCGTGCAAAGCCGACGTCGGGCGGAGGAATTAAGTCGTTACTTGCAAGGCACAGGATTACGAGCAGAACACCATCATGCTGGGCTCGGTACTGAAAAGCGAAGTGGCGTCGAATCGAATTTTCGAGCAAAGCAAATTGACGCCCTAGTTGCCACGTCGACTCTCGAAATGGGCTTGAATCTTCCAGTACGTCAAGTCGTGCTTTACGACTTGCAAGGATTCAACGGTCAACGATTCTCACCTTTGACCACCAATACTGTGTGGCAGCGGGTTGGACGTGCTGGCCGTCGCGGTCTCGATGCATATGGTGAAGCCGTGTTGCTGGCTCCGGCTTGGGACCGCAATGCGGACGGCTATGAAGCTGGTAAGTTCGAGTCAATTAACTCACAGATAGGCGACAATCTTGGATTATCAGAACAGATAGTGACCGAAGTTGCGAGTGGATTGTCGAATACTCGACAGCAGCTCAAGCAATCGATGGCACAGTCGTTCGCGGCAAAGCAGCGTCGCATATCTAAGCTAGACAAGACGCTCGACACGATGTGTTTGGCGGGACTATTGGTTGAGTCCGAAGACGAACAATCAAAGCGAAAGGGACCACGTCTCAGAGCGACCAGGCTCGCCAGGATCGCAGTTCGACACATGCTTTCCCCAGACACAGTTTTGCTTTTTCGGGACATAAACAAGCGTGACACAGACCTGACGCTATTCGACTTGCTTCTGGTAGCCGCAGTGTGTCGAGAATGTGAACCTGTGCTTGTCGTTGACTTCGAGGAGTTAGATGCCTTGGCTTGTCAGATTAGCGAATTACCGACCAACCTGCTTACTTGTGATAGTCGAAATTTGGTCGAAACATTGAGTATCGACCCGAGACGTTTGCTTTCTGCTATGAAGATGGCGGTAGTCATGCGTGAGTGGACGCGAACGGGAAATGTCGAAAGGGTTGCCGAACACAACGATTGCTATTCCTTCGAAGTCACACGTCTCCGGGACTCAATGTCTCGAGTTTTATTGGCATTTCATCAGGTCGTTGCGGAGCCGAAGGAAGATGATCAGCTCGCACTCGACGACGAAGCCACAATTGTTGAACGAGTTCAGGCGATTACGCAAATGGTCGCTCACGGTTTGGATGAACTGGCAGTTACGAATACGTTTGTTAAGGGTATTGGCGGAAAAATGGCGAAACGACTCGTCGAACACGGGGTCGCCGACATTGAGGATCTAGCCGCAGCAGAGCCCGATAACTTGGCTGAGGTACGGGGACTATCAAGAGAACGAGCCGGACGATGGATTAGCGAAGCAGAAGCCCTGGTCGAGACACGACACGCTTTCACATTTCGGGAAACCAGTAAAGCAGTAGTTGCGTCGACTGGCGACTGGCCAGCAGACGTGGAGCCGTATCGTCTTCGACGAGCGATAGACTTAACGGCAAAGCAAATCCGTGCTGGTCAATTCGTGGTGAGCGGTGGTCTTGAACCTCACATCGTCATTCGAGATCGTAACGAAACGAAGTGTGATTGCCAGGACTTCTCAAAAGGGCACCTTTGCAAACACATCCTCGCTGTCCGGATGAAACAGAATGATCGCGGCTTATTGCGCCTGGCAAAACGTGTTGCAATACAGACAGGCGCGAATGAACTTGATCTGTTTCACCTTTGGTTTCAAAGCGAGTCGGCACCGGCAAGGAAATGTGTAATCTAATGGCTGGTTCCAGAGTTCTGAAAACTCGAAGTGGTGAGATCAAGCTGCCGGCGTACATCCCAGTAACGACCTTCGGCAACAAGTATCCGCTCGACAGTCTGGTTCGACCCTACCTGCCACGTCTTGCCACG
>Ga0315338_1001796_pt1 | contig 24228 bp, 23 predicted proteins | sample ASW8metaG_FD_204518 | JGI IMG/M metagenome (GOLD analysis project Ga0315338, IMG submission 204518) | Ammonia-oxidizing marine archaeal communities from Monterey Bay, California, United States - ASW #8 | ecosystem: Environmental > Aquatic > Marine > Coastal | place: USA: California | collected... | reverse complement strand
TTCTGGGTGATCGCTTCGCGCAGGAAGTCGTAGCCTTCGGAGGGGCCGTAGCCACGGAATCCATCGGCCGTGGCCATCTCGTCGATCGCGTCGTGCATCGCCTGTCGCACGGCAGGTGCGAGCGGCAGGACCACGTCGCCGATGCCGAGCTTGATCACGTCGGCCTTGGGGTTCGCGTCCGCGAACGCCGCGACGCGGCGGGAGATCTCGGGAAAGAGGTAGCCGGCGGCCAGCTTCAGGTAGTGGTCGTTGAGTCGTGCCATGGGTGCTTCTCGTGATCGGGCTGTTGCGCCGCAGGGGGTCGAGTCGTGTGGACCCGGCCGCGATTGGAAAGGCGCAAGCCTATCAGGAAGCCCTGGGAAGCTCAATTTGGCGGAGTGGTGCTCAGCCGATCTGGAGTTCGATGCTCCCTGTCTCGACGAGTCCACTCACGAGGTCGTCGATCTCGGTCTCGTCTTCCGTCCAGTCCGTCGCCGCGGCGATCAAGCTGCCGAGCTCGAGTTCGATCTCCACATCTCCCCCGATGCTTTCTTCGATCCAGCTCGCCGTCTCGTTCGAAAAGTCGTCCACCGCGCATGTCCCCCAGATTGTGAAGCTCTGGAAGAGCACGAAGCGTGCCAGGCGCGACGGCGCGCCCACTCTGGCTGGGGGCCACCAAAAACGTCAATCCAAACGAACGGTTGCGAGAGGGCTACATCTGACGTGCCGCGGGGCTCGGGCCCCGGGGTTCAAAAAGCGTCGGGATTCCGACGGCCGCTGCTCGGATCTGCACGATTCCGTCCGGGCCGTCGGGGGACGCTAAAGTCGTTTCGCCAGGGGTCGATCGGAACCATGACCCCCTGGCCGACGACCAGGACCCGACACCCGCCTCGTTCGTTCCGAACCGGCGGGCCAGAGCAACGAATGGAGAAGCGCGCGATGGCGCCGGATGCAGATACAGGGACGGGGAACGCGACGGAAGCTGCGGGGCTTGCCCTGTACGGGTATCCCCAATGTCCCTTCTGTCGGCGGGTTCTCGGCGCCGTCGATTCCCTCGGTCTCGAGGTTCCGCTGCGCAACACCATGCAGGAAGCCGGGTACCAGAGAGAAGTCGTCGAGGCGATGGGCCGCGGCACGGTTCCGGTCCTGCGGATCGAGAACGCTGCTGGCGACGTCGAATGGTTGCCCGAGTCGGCGGACATCATTCGCTATCTCCACGCGCGTTTCGACGGGGACGCTACGCCCGGCGAAGCGGTTTCGGGTTCGAACGAGGGCCGCGGATTCATGGGCTGGCTCGCGAAGCTCTTCCGGCCGCCGCCCCCTCCCAGCTGAATCAGCGCTCGCTCCAACCGGCGTTCCGGAGACCGGCGACGAAACGATCGCGGTCTTCCGGGCGACGAAACGGGTAGGTGGCGTCGACGTAGGCGATGTCGAAGCCCGGTTGGTCCCGCATCAGAATTTTCAGTTCGGCGCGAGCCTCTTCGGAGCCGGCCTGGCCGAGCGTCGCGACGAGACGCTGACGGGCCCGCGCGTTCGAAGGGTCCGATTTTACGGCGCGCCGCGCCATGGCCACCGCCGCGTCGTCGTCCCCCATCAGTAGATGACAGACCGCGATGTCCGAGAGCGCGAGTGCCGCTGACTGCAGGGTCGGATTCAGGCGCTGGGCCTTCGTGTGGGCCTCGAGGGCGGGCCGGGGCTGGCCATCGAACTGAAGGATGCAGCCGAGGAATTGATAGGCGCTCGCCGCGCTCGGGTTCAGCTCGAGGGCACGCCGCTCGAGGGCGATGCCCTCTTCGTAGTTACGCTCGACCCAGAGCGTCGTGATCCCGAGGAGCGACGTCGAGAGCCAGTCGCGCGGGGCGAGTTCATGCGCACGGCGGGCGGCCTCGTTCGCCTTCGCGAGGATACGGGGAGGATCGGCCGTCCATCCCTGAAGGCTCTCCGAGAAGCATCGCAAGGCGTTCAGAGAATGGGCGAGGGGCGAATCCGGATCGAGTTCGAGCGCCCGATCGAGTAGCCCTTCTGCCTTTGCGAGGTCTTCGCGTGTTCCATGGTGGATGTGGAAAGCCGCCTGGAGACATGCGTCCCAGCCATCCATGCTTTCCGGGCGGGTCCGGAAGGCGCGGTCCATCTCCGCACGACCGAGTTCGGGCTCGATCCCTTCGACGATCTTGCGCGAAATCTCGTCCTGCAGCAGGAAGAGGTCATCGATGTCGCGTTCGAAGCGTTCGGTCCAGAGCTGGTTGGCGAGTTCGGCGTCGAAGAGTCGGGCCGTGACACGGGTTCGATCCCCTTCGCGGCGAACGCTGCCCTCGAGGACGTAACGTGCACCGAGCTCATGGCCGATCTTTCGCACGTCCTTGTCTCGCCCGCGATAGGCGAAGGTTGCGCCGCGTGCGATGACGGGGAATCGACGCCAATAGGACAAGGTCGTGATCAGCTCCTCGGCGAGTCCGTCCGCCAGGTACTGCTGGTCCGAGTTCTCGCTCAGGTCGTCGAAGGGCAGGACGGCGACCGCCGGTCGATCGAGCAGGGTCGGGCCCCGGGAAGAGCTGGAAGCGTCGGGGGTCCTCGCGGCGACGTCGGAGGCGGCGGGCGACCGTCGCGCCAGGCCGCGGTAGGCCGCCGAGATCACCACTGCGAGGGCAGCGGCAAGCATCGCCATGCCTTGCAGGATGCCCTCGTTGGCGTTTGCCCATTCGCCGAGTCGAGAGAAGAAATCCACGCTCGCAGTCTAGTCAGACAGCGAATCGCCTGCACCCGCGACCCTTGGACTCAGCCGGCGTCGTTCGACAGGTTGGCGGCCAGCAGATTCAGGAAGAGACCGACGTCGGTCACGATGCCCGTGGATTCGAGGGAGCCACGATCGGCCAGCTTGGTCACGACGGCGGGGCTGATGTCGACACAGATCAGGCGCACGCCCGCCGGCGTCATGTTCCCGGTCCCGATCGCATGCAGCATCGAGGACAGCATCAGGATCATGTCGGCCCCCTCGATCGCCGCGGCGTAGGCGGCCTGGGCCGCTTCGAGATCCATCATCGTGTCGGGAAGAGGGCCGTCGTCTCGGATCGAACCCGCGAGCACGAAGGGCACGTCGTGTCGCACGCACGCATGCATGACGCCGCTCTGAACGAGTCCGGACTCGACGGCCTCGCGAATCCCGCCCGCCGCACGAATCCGATTGATCGCCATCAGATGATTGCGGTGGCCCTCGCGTACGGGCCTGCCATGCGAGAGATCCACGCCGAGCGAGGTTCCGAAGAAATCGTGCTCGATGTCATGGACCGGCAGGGCGTTCCCGGTCAACAGGGCGTTCACGTAGCCGCCCTCGATCAACGTCGCGAGATGCTTCGATCCGCCGGTGTGTACGACGACCGGACCTGCGACGACGACGATCTTGCCGCCGCGATCTCGGATGCGTCGCATCTCCCAGGCGATCGATTTGACCGAGGATTCGACGCGTCGCTCGCTGCTGACGGACGCGTTCATGAAGGAGAACTCGCCGATCGCCGCGCTGTCGGGGTAGCGCACGCGCACGCCCTCGACGCCGCAGACGACCTGTTCACCTATCTCGAGATCACGAAAAAGTTTGCAGCGCGCGGTGGGTCGATCAGAGGACTCGACGACGATGACCGTGTCCATGCGCTGCTTCTCGACCTCGAGCCACTGATCGCCGAGGTGGATCTCGGTCAGATAGATCGTTGTCGAGTAGAAGCTGTCCGGCGCCACGCCTACCTGGGTCACAGTGTCGAGTTGGACCGTACCTTCGTGTTCGAGTGGCTGACCGCCGAGGCTCATCAAGTCCGCGACGACGCCTTCGAGTCGTTCCTGGCTGGGTGCGACCACGCGCAGCACGGCGCGCGATTCCTGATCCTTGCGTTCTGCGAGGGAGAGCGAGGTCATCCGGAAGCTACTCCCGGCCTCGGTCACGAGGTCGAGCGCTCGGTTCAGGCCGCCGGTGTCGAGGAGGTGTCCCTTCAGCTCGACCTGCGTCGCGCGGATCGGGGAGGGCGGTGCGGGCGTCACGCGTTCGAAGGGTGCCTGGTCGAGGATCATCGAGAGACACTTGACCCCGCCCCCGGCTTTCAGGAATTCGCTGACCGGTCGCGCATGGCTTTCGTAGCCCCACTTCGAGAGCGAACTGCGAAGTGCATCACTGGCGTGATTGAAGAAGAGCTGGTCGTCGAGGCGAAGCATGTTGCAGGCGAACCCGACCGCGTCGCGATCCGAGACCTCGATGCGCTTCGCGGAGGGAATCCGACGTTCGATCGCGCGGCGGGACCGTTCGTCGAAAGCCGCCGGGTAGTAGAGCAGTCGACCCTCGGGCAGCGGTGCGAAGCAGGTGTCGAGGTGATAGAAGCGCGGATCGACGAGTTGGAGAGAGACGACCTCGACACCGAAGGTCTGGCCGAGGAGGGTGTGGGTCTCTAGAGCGCTGCGCACTCCGTATCCGGCCCAGAGCAGCGGTTCACCCGGCTGGAAGAGCGCGTCGCCTTCGCCTTCGAAGGGGTCGTCGCCCGGGAGCGTGACGATCTCGAAGCCGGCGCCTGAGAACCAATCCGCAAAGGGTCGTTCTTCCCCGGCCCGTTCCGGGTAGCGGAAGCGGGCGGGGATCACGCGGCCGAAGGCCGTCAGGCCTGCGTTGGCCGTGAAACACATGTCGGGACTGCCCTCGCAGGGCGTGATCTCTTCGACGCTGGCGTGTCGCGCGATGCCTTCGACGAGGTCGTTCCATTGCGTGTGGGCGCGTTCGCGATCGACGCGACCGAGCTGCCCTTCCATCCAGGGATTGATGACGTAGTCGACCCCGAAATACTTCGGGGGACAGACGAGTATGCGCATGAACGACTCCTCGCTTCGAAGGATCGACGCATCGGGCCGGACCCTTGAGCAAAGCGCAGCCGTCACCTGCCGACTAGACTCATCGAATGCGCGCGATGCGATACCACGGTGATGGCAAGGGGGTCATCGAGGAAGAGCTGCCGCTACCGGATCCCGGCGCAGGACAGGTTCGCGTCGAGGTCTCGGCCTGCGGTGTTTGTCGGACGGATCTCCATCTGATCGACGACGAGCTTCCGGAGCCGTCGCTGCCGATCGTGCCGGGGCACGAGGTCGTCGGGCGGGTCGACGCGCTCGGCGCGGGGGTGCAGGACCTCGACCTGGGGCAGCGCGTGGGAATTCCTTGGCTTGGCTGGACCTGTGGATCCTGCGGTCCGTGCCGACACGACCGCGAGAATCTCTGCGAGCGCGCGCGTTTCACCGGCTATCAGATCGACGGCGGCTACGCCGAGTTTGCGGTCGCGGATGCGCGCTTCTGTTTTCCGATCCCGGACACCTACGACGACGTCGAGGCGGCGCCGCTGCTATGCGCGGGCCTGATCGGATATCGATCGCTGCGCATGACGGGTGACGCGCGGAGGTTGGGGTTCTACGGATTCGGTGCGGCCGCGCATCTGATCACGCAGGTCGCCCGCTTCGAGAACCGCGAGGTGTATGCCTTCACACGGCCCGGCGACGAGGAGACCCAGCGTTTCGCTCGTTCCCTCGGTGCCGTGTGGGCAGGGGGCTCCGACCAGTCGGCACCGTGTGCGCTCGATGCCGCGATCATCTTCGCCCCGATCGGCGCGCTCGTGCCGGTCGCGCTTCGTGCCGTCGTCCCGGGTGGCGTGGTCGTCTGTGCGGGTATTCACATGTCCGACATTCCGGCGTTCCCGTACCGCGAACTCTGGGAGGAGCGTTCGATTCGCTCGGTGGCCAACCTCACGCGAGACGATGCCCGGGCGTTCCTCGAGATCGCGCCGCGTGTGCCCGTTCGATGCGAGACGCAAGTCTTTGCACTCGAGGAGGCGAACGTCGCTCTCGAGCGCATGCGGCGAGGCGAACTCGCAGGCGCCGCCGTGCTCGATCTGCGACGCAGGGCGAGCGGTCGACACGGCGCCTGACTCGACCTGGGAGTTCGCTTCGAGGGCCCCTCGCGCTATGCCAGTCCGAGTTCGCGATCCTGCTCGTCCGTGTCGAAATGCTCGAACTTGATGATGTCGAGCCTCTCGAAGGCTTCGCGGACGCGGGGCGTGATCAGCCCGAGCTTGCGGAGATTCGGAACGATGCGCATGAAGAGCATCGATCGGAAGACCTGGCCGGACTGGGATTCCATCACGACCTTGATGACCTCCTCCTCGTTCCAGCCCATCGCGCGCGCGACCTCGCCCCCGGCCAATCGGTTCCGCATCAGCTCGCAGGCGTAGATGATGAAGTCTTCGCGATCGCTCATCTCGGCCGGCGACAGATCCTTGTAGTAATCCCGCAGCGCCAGGACACCGAAGGCTACGTGACGTGATTCGTCCTTCATCACGTACTTGAGCATGTCCTTGAGGAGTGGTTCCTTCGTCATCTTCCAGAGGCTGCCGAAGGCGGCCATGGCCAGGCCCTCGATGATGATCTGCATGCCGAGGAACTTGAAGTCCCAGCGCGAGTCCGTGATCGTCGCGTCGAGGAGTTCCTTCAGGTTGGGATTGATCGGCCATTCCCATTCGAGCTTCTCGTTCACGTACTTCGCGAATACCTCGACGTGGCGTGCCTCGTCCATGGTCTGACTCGATGCGTAGTACTTTGCGTCCATCCACGGAACCGAGCCCACGAGCTGTGACGCGACGACGAGCGCACCCTGTTCCCCGTGCAGGAACTGCGAGAGCTGGTTCGAGATCGCGGCATGAGAGAGTCGAGTCATCTCGCGGTCATTGAGCTTCTGTGCCGGACCGTACTCGGAAAAGGGATTCAGCTGGACGGGCACGATCTCCGATTCGGGATCGACGTCCGTGTCCCAGGCGAGTTGCGTGGTGCTATTCCACTGCTCGCGCTTGGCCTTCTCATAGAGATCGCGCAGTCCCTCTTTCACGCTCCCATAGTTCCAGACGTAGTTCGAATCGAAGGACGTCAGGATCGTTTCGAGTTCTTGATCCGTCTGAGTCGTCGTCTCCGGATTGGAAGCCATGGTCGTTCTCTCCTTGGCGGGGCGCGTCGATCGAGTTCTTCGGTCGACCGAAAGGGGTACGGCAGGAAGATGACGACGAGTTCATGTTCTTACAAGCAGTGCGGCTTTTTTTCCCGAAACCGCGCTGAGGCAGTCTAGAATGCTTACATGGGTGGACTTCCTACGACGGATGACGCGGGCGACGCACGCAGGGCCCAGTCACGAAAGCCGCAACAGGCCCGCAGTCGGCGAACCCGCGAGAAGCTGATCGAAGCTGCGGTGGACTGCTTCGAACGCCAGGGGTTCGAGGAGACGACGACTGCGATGATCGCGGCCGAGGCCGGTGTCGCAGTCGGGACCGTCTACAACTACTTCAGCGACAAGCGCGAGATCATCCTCGAGCTCCTCGACATGACCGATCGCGAGGTCGCGGACGAGGTGATCGCACAGCTCGATCCCGCGAGTTGGCGAGGCACGACGGATCCGCGGGAGCGCACGCGCACGCTGATCGACGCCATCTTCCATACCCAGCGTCTACAGCCGGGTATCCAGCGCATCCTCTGGGCGCAGTACTTCAAGGACCCCGAATTCCAGAAGCCCTTCGACTCGATTCGAAACCGGATCCGCGAGGCGATCGACGCCTTCATCGAAGCCGTCGACGACGCCGGTCTGTGTCGCTCGGATCTGGATCGCGAGATGGCTTCGTTCGTCGTGCTGAACGCCGTGCAATGGAACGCCTCCCAGGCGTTCCTCAACGACGATCCGCACTTCCGAGATTCCGCCGCCCACGCGACCGCCGAGCTGGTGGCCCGCTACCTGTTCGTCTGAGCGGCTGCGCTCGCGGTCTCGCTCGATCTCTCGCTCGTGGTGTCGAACGAGGCTTCCGTCTCGCTCTGCTTCAGCGGCACCGACTCCCAGGCCGCGGTCACGCGTCGCAGCAGTACGATCGGAATCTCCCGTTCCGATTGGAAGCGGTACATCCGATACGCGGGGATCGCCGACTGGAGTTTTCGCCAGTACTCCGTGCGCTCCTTGTGGGGTGCTTCGCGCCAGCGCACGGCGAACGTCTCGCCGCCCACTTGCACTTCTGCGGTCTCTGCCTCGCGAAGATTCAGCCACCAGGCCGGGTCCTTCGCGCTGCCGCCATTCGAAGCCACGATGATCAGATCGCCCTTGTTCTCGACGTAGGCGAGGGGGAGCGTGCGCTGCAGGCCGGACTTGCGCCCGCGTGTCGACAGCAGGAGCATCTGGATCCCGAGGAGGTTCCCACCGATCAGCCCGCGGGTGCCGCGATAGATCGCACAATGCGCCCGGGTGAACGCCAGCCAGTTCGCCATGTGATCGGATGCCCTTTCGGTCGAGTTTTTCGGTCGGGAGAAGAGGAGGGGTTCAGCCACGCCAAGGGCCGGCCGATGAAGGCGGAGACTAGCATTTGGAGGACCGAATATGTCCAACCGACTTCGACAGATCCTGGCCGTGATGGCCGCCACCCTGATGTTTTCCGCGGTCTGTTCGACCTCGGCAATGGCACAGACCCGATCCCAGGCCGACGCAGCCAACGCACCGGCAGCCGTCGATGTGCTCCTGCTTCGCCCGGTGGGCTTCGTCAGCCTCGTCGTGGGCACCGCGCTCTTCCTGGTCTCGGCCCCGATGGTGCTCATCACCCGCCCACACGAGATCGGCACGCCCTTCAAGGACCTCGTCGTTCGACCGGCGAAGTACCTCTGGGTGGACCCGATCGGCGGCCACTAGGCCCGTCCCACGCGTCTCATGTAATCCCGGTCGGCTCGGCGTCACTTGTGGACGTCGGTCGCACCGGGATTCTTGCGTCTGGGGGTCGAGATCTGGCTAGGGGCTCGCGTCGAAGGACGTCGATGATGCAGGCCCAGCGGGTCGAATGGGGTGGGCGACGGGACTTGAACCCGCGACGTCCAGAATCACAATCTGGCACTCTAACCAACTGAGCTACGCCCACCGCCGAGATCGCCGCGCAACTTACCGGCGGGCCGGTGGGGTGTCAACGCGGCACGCCTCCTGCCGGCTGGTGCTCGAAATCGTCTCGGTCCCTCGCTGCGACGGGGTCCTCCGAGCGTTGCCGGGCATCTCCTCGGGCGGGTGATAAGCTGGCTCGATGTCCCAGGAAGATGCCGGATCGTTCGGCGCGCTGTCGATCCGGAACTATCGGATGCTCTTCGTGGGCACACTGGCTTCGTTCACGGGATTCTTCATTTCCACCGTCGTTCAAGGTGTCGTCGCCTTCCAGCTGGCGGGCTCCAATACCGCGGTCGGAGGCGTGATCTTCGGGCAGGGCGTTGGCATGTTCCTGTCCGGCCCGATGGGCGGCGCCGTCGCCGACCGCCTGCCCAAGCGTCGCGTCCTCGCGATCTGTCAGAGCGTGTCGGCCCTGTGTTTCGGCACGATTGGGCTGCTCTACTCGCTCGAGATGCTCGAGATCTTCCACCTGGTCCTGAACGGCTTCGTCGTCGGGTGTGCATTCGGGTTCATCGGTCCCGCGCGACAGGCGCTCGTGGTGGATCTGGTTCCATCGAAGCTGATGGGCAACGCGATGGCGCTGACCACCGTGGCCAACACGATGTCGAGAGTGTCCGGGCCGCTCCTGGCCGCACTCTTCCTCGCAGACGATCGAGCCGGTCCGGCCGCCGCGTACTCCGCGATGTGTCTTCTCTATCTGGTTTCCGCGGCGCTGTTGCTCTTCCTGCCACGCTCGATCGTCCGCTCGAACGTCGGTGAAACGCACGTGCTCGAAGATCTGACCGCCGGACTGAGATACACCTGGCATCACGTCCGACTCCGGCATCTGCTCATCTTCTTCGTCGGCGTGATGCTGATCGGGTTTCCGCACGTGACGCTGATTCCAGGATTGCTCGAGAATCAGCTCGGCCATCCGGCCGAGGAACTCACGAAGTTTGCATTCGTCTCCGCAGTCGGCGCGCTGCTCGCGAGTCTGACCGTCGCGCGTTATGCGGACTCCGAACATGCGACCCGGATCTACAGCTGGCTCGCGATCGGCTTCGGCGTCTCGCTCGTATTGCTCGCCGGCATGTCCGAGTTCGCGCTCGCCATGACGAGCATGCTTGTGGTCGGCGCGACGAGCGGCGGCTTCCATGCGTTGAATGGCGCGGTGATCGCGCGCGAGACCGATCCGGAGTACATGGGGCGCGTGATGTCGATCAGCATGCTCTCGTTCTCCGGCTTCAGTCTCTCCGCACTCCCGCTCGGCATCCTCGCGGACCTCTTCGGAGAGCGAATGGTGCTCTTCGGCATGGGCATCGGCGTGATAGCGCTCGCGACCCTGATGGCCGCGATCGTGGCGCGCGACGCAGTCGCGCATCCGAGCGAAGTGGCCCAGGCGAAGCCGTGAACCCTGAAGACATCGTCGCGTCGGAAGCCTGGCTGCGCACGATCCTCGAACGACATCGACCCGAGGCGAAGGATCGCGAGCTCCAGGTCCATATGGAGCTGGATCCACGATTCCAGATACGACCCTCGGTCGACCTAGCGAATGCGGTCGACGGTCTCCTTGGATTCGTCCTCGCGACGATTCCCGATGGCTGCGAGATCTTCGTCGCATCGACGAAGAACATGGCGCCCGTTGCGCGACTCGGGTCGGGAACGCTCACTCTGCGTTGGCAGGTGACCGGTTTCGAGCTCCCTGCGAGCGAGGGCAACGTTCGACCCATCCGTCCGGTCGCGGGCGGGGCGGCTTCACACCTGACTTCGAAGCCAGCACAAAGGGTCGAGGCCCTCTTCGAGGCTGTCCCGGCAGCGCTCGAATTTTCTGCGGCCGACGGCGATCGAGAACTGTGGGCTCGCGTGACGATCGAGTCCTGAGGCCCGGTCGGGGGAGATGTGACCCGAATTCGCGATGGAACCCGAAAATTTCGCGATCCCTGTATCCAGCTGCCGACATCCGGCGTACCAATCCGAGACATCGCGAACCCGGCGAGCGTAGGGCCGCGCAAACGAGGACCGAAGCATGACAGCACCCGACACGCAGCCTCGTGAGGTCGATCCGCCCGGCGAGGACGGGAAGCGGCGATTCTCTGCCCTTCAGCTCGTACTCGGTCTCGTCGCACTCGGGGCGCTGATCTATCTGGGTCGTTCTGCGGGAGGCATGGTGCCGGCATTCGCCGAATGGGTGGACGGGCTCGGGCCACTCGGTCCGGTCGTCTTCATCCTGGGCTACGCGGTGGCCGTCGTCGCCTTCATTCCCGGATCCGTGCTGACCCTCGCCGCGGGCGCGATCTTCGGCGTCGCAGAGGGCACGCTCTACGTCATCGTCGCGGCGACGCTCGGGTCCATTCTCGCGTTCCTGATTGCGCGGCATCTCGCCCGTCGATCGATCGAGCGGCGCATCGAGGGAGACGTACGATTCGCCGCGATCGATCGGGCGATCGGGGACGAGGGATTGAAGATCGTCTTTCTCCTCCGTCTCTCGCCCGTCTTTCCTTTCAACCTCTTGAACTACGCGCTCGGGCTTACGCGCGTCGGCCTGATGGACTATTCGATCGCGTCGCTCGGGATGCTCCCGGGCACGCTGCTCTATGTCTATGCCGGAAAAGTGGCCGGGGATGTCGCCGCGGTCGCGGGCGGGCATGCGGCGGAGAGGGGCGCGGGCGACTGGACCGTGCTGGTTCTGGGACTCGTGGCAACGGCGCTGGTGACGGTCTTCGTGACGCGCGTGGCGCGCCGCGCACTCGCGAACGCGACAGCTGAGTCCGATGGCGCGGAGGTCGTCCGATGAAGCGCTCGACTCCCTCCGATCATCGAGCGGGCGCTTTCATAGTTCGACAAGAGGAGATGACATGAAGACTGACGCCGCGACCGACCCAATCCGCATCGAGCCCTTCGACGAGTGGAACGAAAGGCTCGTCGAGAATGTGCATCCGTCCTCGTGGCAGAACCCGACGCCCGAGGGTCGCTACAACCTCGTCATCGTCGGCGCGGGTACGGGCGGGCTGATTACCGCGTTGATCGCCTCCAGTCTCGGCGCGCGTGTCGCACTCGTCGAGCGGCACCTGATGGGGGGAGACTGTCTCAACGTCGGCTGCGTCCCCTCGAAGGCGGTGATTCGCGGCGCGCAGCGTATCCATGAGGCGCGCGAAGCCGCGGGCCTGGGCATGCCGGCGACGGATGCGGACCTGGGAGATTTCGGCGAAGTGATGCGCCGCATGCGGGAAATTCGCGCTCGCATCAGCGAGGAAGACTCGGCGGAACGCTACTCGGAAGAATTCGGGATCGATGTCTTTCTGGGCGATGCGCGATTCGTCGCGGAAGGGCGCGTCGAGGTCGCCGGACAGACGCTCGAGTTCAGCAAGGCCGTCATCGCGACCGGTGCTCGGGCGATCGCTCCGCCGGTTCCAGGACTCGAAGAGGCGGGCTATCTCGACAACGAGACCGTCTTCGGTCTCACCGAACGACCCCGCCGGCTGGCAGTGATCGGCGCGGGTCCGATCGGTTGTGAACTGGCCCAGGCCTTCGCCCGACTCGGGTCGCGCGTTTCGATCCTCGAGCGAATGGATCAGATCCTGACCCGCGAAGATCCGGACGCTGCCAAGATCGTGCAGGATGCGATGATCCGAGAGGGCGTCGACATGGTCTTCGGGTGCAAGATCGAGCGCGTCGAACGGCGCGGCGACGAGCGGGTCCTGCATCTGGCGGGCGCCGACGGCACGCTTCGCGAACTCGTCGTCGACGAGATCCTCGTGGGCGCAGGACGTGCGCCCAATGTCGAAGACCTCGGTCTGGAAACGGTGGGCGTCGACTTCGACCCGCGCGACGGTGTTGCCGTCGACGACACCCTGCGAACGACGAACGCACGCATCTGGGCCGTTGGCGACGTTTGCATGAAGTGGAAGTTCACACATGCCGCGGACGCGGCGGCGAAGATCGTCGTGCAGAACGCGCTCTTCGCGGTCGGCCCCTTTGGCCGAAAGAAGCTCTCCGATCTGAAGATGCCGTGGTGTACGTACACCGAGCCGGAGATCGCGCACGTCGGTCACTACGAGCGAGACGCAAGCGCGGCCGGCATCGAGATCGACACCTATCGCGTCTCGATCGCCGAGGCGAACCGGGCCGTCACCGATGGGCAGGAAGAGGGACTCGTAAAGGTGCACGTGAAGCGCGGGACGGACGAGATCGTCGGAGCGACGATCGTCGCCGCGCATGCGGGGGATCTGATCACCCAGTTCACGATGGCCATCCAGCACGGGATCGGCCTCGGCGCCTTCACGAACGTCATCTACCCCTATCCGACCCAGGGCGAGGCGATCAAGCGCGCAGCCGGGGCGTATACCCGAACGCGGCTCACGCCGACGGTGAAGCGCCTCTTCGAGCGCTGGCTCGGCTGGCAGAGATAGCGGCGCTATTCGAAGCGCTTCGCGTCGTTCAGCGACCAGTCGTAGGGGAAGTAGCGAATGCGTGCGGATGCGCCCTGGGCGCGTATCCACTCTGCGTCGCTTGCGTCGAGAAACGGCGTGATCGAAGCGAGCACGCCTCCGCGAGATTCGAAGTCCTCTTCGAACCAATCGAAGATCTTCGACAGGAAGACCGTTTCGCGATCGCGATCGACCGTCACGCCCTTTTCCCGATTCAAGAGCCAGCGACGCATGGCGGTCGTGAGATCCGCGTCGATCCGTGCCGCTCGGAAAGGCGTGCGAGAGAGTGGGGGGCACGATATCGACGCGCAGACGATCGCTCCATGTATGCGAGGCTCGTCCATCTTGCGCAGGACGTCGTGTTCGATCTCGCCCAGAGAGATCGTGCGGCCCTCGATCGTCGCGACGTCGACGTTCCATACGGGGGAGAAGAAGGATCCGATGTCCTTGATTCCGTCGATCGGGTAGTGCTTCAGGATGAGGTCGATCGTGAGGATGTTGTAGGCGTTGATCCAGAACGCGAGCCGCTCGTCCCGCGATGCGCGGCTCGGTTTCGCAGTCTCGAGCTGCGCGACGAGACGTGTCCACTCTGGTGACGCCTTCAGGGCGCGATAGTCGACGACGGTGCCCACGGTCCCGGACACTTCACGCGTATGTTCCTGCAGGAGACGCCCATAGAGATCGAGATCGATCGGTTCGTCCGCGGCAGCGGACAGGGCCCAGACGAACGGGGCCGCGCACGCTGCGATCCAGAGGGCCGGCAGGCTTCGATTTCTCTCACGTCTGTTGCTCAGTCGAACCATGGGTTGGGAGACTCCAGCGAGCGCGGATTCCGAGCGCTCGACCTCCCCATACTACGTCGGAGTCCCGATCTGGTTTCAGTCCCTTCAGGATTCTTGCGAGCCGGCGGCGCCGATGCAGTCGATCGCGGCCGGCAGGCTGTTTGGCCGCACGGGCGAGATCGAGAGGGAGCCCTCCGCCGAAGGCTCTTTCCGAGAATGGAGCGGGTCGCGGCGCGAGGGAGCGAATGAAGTGCGGCGCTCGTTCTCGCCGCGTGGCATCTGGCGTCATCGCCTTTCCGTCAGAGGGCCCAGGATGGCCCCCGCCGCGGCATCGTCATTGCATCTTCTTCCGAGGAGCAGGAGACGGCGACCCGCAGACCGTCGCCAAAGGAGAGTCGATGCGAATCGCGATTCCGATGCTGATGATGGTTCCGCTTGCGATCCTCGGGGTCGGCTGTGAGATCGGCCCCGAATCGGGCTCCGGTCTGCGCCTGCCAAATGGCGATGTAGTCGCCGGAAAGCAGGCGTTCGCCGAGTTGAACTGCGACGAGTGTCATGTGGTTGGCGATGAAGCCGCGCCGAACCCGTCATCCGACGGCCAGGTCGTCGTGCGACTCGGCGGAAGGGCACCTCACATCGAGACGCACGGTGAGCTCATCACGTCGATCGTGAATCCGTCGCACGGTTTCTCGCGCCGCTATGCGCGGGAGGACGTGACCGAAGGCGATCGATCGAAGATGCGCAATCTCAATGAAGCGATGACGGTCGCGCAGCTCATCGACCTGACGGCCTATCTCCAGTCCAAATACGAACTCGAGCTGAAGCAGCTCTACGGCCCCTGACCGCGAGGGGGTGGGCTTGAATTGGATCCTGCCAGAAGCCGATCGGCGAGTCCGCGGGCGCGTCTGTTCCGATGTGGCGGCTTTCGAGGTGGCGGATATCCTCCGCCCGCCCGACGACCGAGCCGCCTTCGAGGCGAGGACTCGAGGAGACGATGTTGACTGGCCGACGCGTAGGAATCGTATGCAGCTCGATCCTTGGAGCCGCCCTCTGGATTGGATGTTCCGAGCAAGCCGAGGCACCGCGTGCTTCGAAGACGGCGACCGCGCCAGCTGCAGCCGGCGATCAGGCCGCCGGCAAGCCGCCCGCCGGCGAATTGTCCGGTGAGGCGCTGATCGAGGCCGGTCGCGTCTCCTACAACGCGAATTGCATCGCTTGTCACAGCATGGATCCGAGCCAGGACGGTGCGCTCGGTCCGGCCGTTTCGGGCGCATCGCCCGAACTCCTCGAAGCCCGTGTCCTGCGGGCCGAGTATCCGGAAGGCTACACGCCGAAACGGAACACGCGGGTCATGGTCGCGCTGCCGCATCTCGAACGACAGCTGCCCGCACTCACCGCGTTCCTGGACTCGCTCGAGTAGAGCGAGTCCAGACGGAGCGAGCCGGGCCGGCGCGAGTGCGCCATCGCGGAAAGCCGCGAGAAGCGCTCAGCTGTTGAGGAGCGCGCCCACCACATAGAGAACGAGCCAGAGCGCCAGGCCCCCGTGGATCGTGCCCGAGACCGTCGTGAGGGGCTTCTGGGTCGCGGCACCGGGGCCGATCAGGCCGTTCACTTCGACGGCGAGGATGATCGCGCCAGCGACGATCCAGTAGACCATGTCATTGGTGCCCGACAGGAATCCCGGGAGGTTGGCCGCCGAGATCATGAAGAAGAGCATCGGGATCGAGAAGAGGGTGTTCGTGCGGGAGGCCATGCCGGCCTTGCCGCCGCGGGCCGCAGCTTCGGGAATCGGCTCTCCGCCGCCCGCGACCTGTTCGGCGTTCTTGATCACGACCTGCTGAGCGGGCCAGATCACGAACCAGACGTTGTACCACATGAGTGTGCCCATCAGACCGCCGGTCAGGATCTTGGTCATGTAGCCATCGGAGAGCGGAATGCCGAGGTGCCCGAAGCGGTAGAGGACGATCGTCCAGCCACTCAGGAAGGTGAACATCGCGCCCCAACGGAACCACCAGAGCGCGTTCGGCACGAGCCCTCGGGTCATCGGGCCCTTGGCGCCGCCACCGAGTTCGCTGCCGAAGAAGGGCGTCTGGATGAAGTTGAAGTAGTAGAGAACGCCGATCCAGGTCACGCCCGCGAGGACGTGGAGCCAGCGAAGCAGGACTTCGATTCCGTTTCCACTCATGATGAGATCCATGCGTATCTTCCTTATCTGATCGGGACCGTGATCGAGTCCGGAGTGACCGGGAGTTCGTTAGCGACTGATTCTATCCCCCCGGAGAATGGAATCTAGGGGCATCTCGCGATCCTGGGGCGAAAAACCTCGGCGATGGAAGTCAGAATTTGGGGCTTATAAGCTACGCGCATGACGGCCGTCGAGGCGACTCTCACGATCGGCGCGGAAGTGCGGGCGAATCCTGACGATCGTCTATTCTCCGCCGCTCGCCGGAGCCGGAGCGCCGGCGGGCACCCGTCGTCCCTCTGTGGCCGACCTTCGCGGCAGGTCGGCCCGGCGTCGGCCGGGACGGAAGATGAGAGGAGTCGACGTGGTCGAGCAGCGCCAGATTCTCGTAACGAGCGGTCTGCCCTACGTGAACGCTGGCATCCATCTCGGCCATCTCGTCGAATACCTGCAGACCGACTACTGGGTCCGCTTCCAGAAGCTGCGCGGTCATGACTGCCGCTACTTCTGCGGCGACGACACGCACGGCACGGCCACGATGCTGCGCGCACAGCAGCAGGGCAGAGAGCCCGAAGAACTCCTGCAGGAGATGAAGGCCGCACACGTTGCGGATTTCGAGGCCTTTGGCATCGAGCAGGATCACTTCTCGAGCACGCACTCGCCCGCCAATGAAGCGCTCGTCGGTGAGTTCTGGTCTGCGCTTCGCGCACAGGGCTGCGTCGAAGAACGCGAGGTCACCCAGCTCTTCGATACACAGGCCGGCATCTTCCTCGCCGATCGATTCGTCGTCGGCGGCTGCCCGCGCTGTAAGGCGGAAGGGCAGTACGGAGACAACTGCGAGGTCTGCGGCGCGACCTACGATCCGGGTGATCTCGTCGAACCGAAGAGTTCGATCACGGGAACGGTGCCCGAGGTGCGCACGCATCCGCATCTCTTCGTGAAGCTCGCGCCGTTCCAGGACTTCCTCGAAGAGTGGACGCAGGCCGAGGGCCGCATGCCCCCCGAGACCGCGAATTGGCTGCGCGGGAGCTTCCTCGCCGAGCCGCTGCGCGACTGGGACATCTCGCGTCCCGCGCCCTATTTCGGATTCGAGATTCCCGACTCGCCGGGCAACTACTTCTACGTCTGGATGGATGCACCGATCGGCTATGTCGCCAGTACGAAAGAATGGTGTGACGCGCATGGAGACGACCTCGACCACTGGTGGCGAAACCCCGACTGCGAGATCCACCATTTCATCGGTAAGGACATCGCGTATTTCCACACGCTCTTCTGGCCCGTGATGCTGAAGGTGGCCGGCTTCCAGCTCCCGAAGGCCGTGCACGTTCATGGCTTTCTCACGGTGAACGGCGAGAAGATGAGCAAGCGGAAGGGCACGTTCATTTCGGCGCGCACCTACCTCGACCATCTCTCGCCCGAATACCTCCGCTACTACTACGCGAGCAAGCTCTCCTCTCGCGTCGACGACATCGATCTGAACCTCGAGGAGTTCGCCCAGAAGGTGAACGCGGATCTGGTCGGCAAGGTCGTGAACCTCGCCAGTCGGACTGCGCGCTTCGTGAAGGGGCGGAACCTCCCGGACGTCTATCCGGTCGATCGCGACGAAGGACTCTTCGCGTCCGGGGTCGCCGCCGGCGAGGAAATCGCCGAGGCCTACGAGTCACTCGACACGAATCGCGCCATGCGCCTGATCATGGGCCTCGCGGATCGAGCGAACGAATTCGTCGAGTCCCGCGCTCCGTGGAACCTGAAGAAGGATGCGTCGAAGGAGACGGAGCTCGTCGAAGTCTGCGCCATCGCGCTGAATCTCTTTCGACAGATCACGGTCTATCTCGCGCCGATCCTGCCGCGCTTTGCCGACGAGTCCGCGCGGCTCTTGTCGATCGACTCGCCGACGATCTGGGGCGATGCGTCGACTCCAGTGGTCGGAACGTCCGTCGCGAAATTCGTTCATCTCATGGAGCGGGTCGATCCCGAGAAGGTGCAGGCGATGACCGATGCCAGTCGAAAAGAGGCCGAAGCCGCCCTGGCCGCCGCTGCCATCGCGGCACCCGTGGGAGAAGTTTCGGCGAGTGCAGCGCTCGGCGGGGAGCCGCTCGAAGCGGAGTGCACGATCGACGACTTTTCGAAGGTCGATCTTCGTGTCGCCGAGATCGTGTCGGCCAAGGCTGTCCCGAAGGCGAACAAGCTCCTCGAACTCGAACTCTCCCTCGGTGGTGATGAACGGCGCACGGTCTTTGCCGGTATCAAGAAGGCCTACGAGCCCGAAGCGCTCGTCGGTCGGCTGACGGTCCTCGTCGCGAATCTCGCGCCCCGGAAGATGAAGTTCGGAGTGAGCGAGGGCATGGTCCTTGCGGCGGGCCCGGGCGACGACGAGCTCTTCATCCTCTCGCCCGACTCGGGCGCGAAGCCGGGACAGCGCATTCGCTGAAGCGGGCCTCGATCTGGGGCTCCGCACGTTCGTCCCGTTATCGACGCAACCCGAGATTCAACAGCCGCTGGATCAAGTCCTCGTAGGCGATGCCCGCCTTCGCGGCGGCCGAGGCGAGTTCCTCATAGTTTGCGAGCTCCGGGTTCGGGTTCGCTTCGAGGAAGTACAACTTCCCATCGGGCGAGAGCCGGTAGTCGATTCGCGCATAGCCTTCGAGCGAGAGCATCCGATAGATCCGTTTGCTCGTTCGCTCGAGAGCCGCCTCCATGCCGTCAGGGAGCTTGCGCGCCCCAGAGATTCGCACCCCGTGTTTCTTCTGGTAGTGAATGTTGTGCTTCAGGCTCTCGGTCGCGATCAGGTCGTCTCCCGGATCGAGTTCGTCGACGATCAATTCCCGCGGTGGGAGTGCCATCAGTCGGTCGTTGCCGATGACGCCCACGTAGACTTCGCGACCGGGAATGAATTCCTCGACGATGGCATCCGTTCGGACTCGCTCGTGGATGAACTCGACGCGCGTCGCGAGCGCCTCGTCGTCGCGGACGATCGACGCTTTGGAGATTCCCATGGAGGACTCTTCGACGAGCGACTTCACGATCAGTGGGAAGTCCATTCGCTTCGGCCGGCGCACGCGTCGACCCGTGCGCGCGACGAAGAAGCGCGGCACGGTGATGCGATGGTACATCGCGACCTTCTTCGATAGCGCTTTGTCGCGCGCGAGCACCAGGCCGCGCGGGTTGTTGCCTGTATACGGAACGCGAAGGAGTTCGAGGAGCGCGACGACATGCTGATCGTAGATCGCTTCGCCCTGGAACTCGTCGAGCAGGTTGAAGACGATGTCGGGCTTCCATTTCTCGATCGTGTGTCGAATCGGAGTGACCGCGTCCCGGACCCCGAGCGGCTTCGTCTCGTGACCGAGTTTTTCGAGGGCGCCGAGGATGTCGCTCTCGGTCTTGATGCGATGGAAGTCGTTCTCGCTGAGTGCCTCGACGTCGTCGGGCGGCACGAAGTCCTCGTGCATCAGGACGAGCACGCGCAGCTTCTTCCTTCGGGTCGTGCGTTTTCTTGACGTGGGCATCGTGCTCGCCGATCTCGCTCCATCGAGGAGCGTTTCCATCTCTTGCCGTCCGCGTTCCCGTCTCGCTCGCTAGAGCGCGTGCCAATCCCGTCCGCGATACGCGAACTCGGCGCTCCGGGCGGCGAGTAGGATCGCGAAGTCGATCACCAGCTGTCGTTTACGGCCGGGTGCTCGAAGCTTGAGTTCGCGAGCGCGCGCAATCATCTCGCCGAGGACCGTGTCGAGCGCGAGTTCGTGCTTTCCCGTCGAGCGGGCGACCAGTCGACGGATTTCCGTGCGGTGGCTCCGAAGGAAGGCGGAGGCAGACTGCGCGCGAGCCGACGTCTCGGCGGCCGGCGTGAAGAAGCGCAGCAAGTCCTGGTCGTAGGCGCGCGACGCAAAGACGCGATAGCGATCGCGTTTCGCGCGGTAATACTCGGCGAGCGTCGTCTTGATGCGATGCACGGGATCCGGGCGAGCCCGACTACGAATCGGAGGGGCCTGGCCGGCGAGCTCGTTCATCAATTCGTCCACATATCGCAGCTTTCGATAGGCGTGCCAGCCGCGATACTTGCGCCGCCAGGCGCTCCCAGGCGTCAGCCAGACTGCGAAAGTCTCGGCAAAATCTTCGTCGGGATGGCTCTGTGCGTACCAGTAGGGCAGGTGAACCACGTAGCGACGGCTACCCGGGTTCGGTCGGTAGTAGTCGGGATAGGGTTCCGCGGAAGACCCGAAGAGCTGGCGCCACTTCTTGCGACGATGGAGTCTGAATGCGTGCTGGAGGGCGTGTCCCGCTTCGTGGCGGAGGAGGCGGATGCAGGACGCCTGCGTGCTTCCTTCGACCTCGAGGATCTGCGATCGCTCCAGGCGCTTCAGCCGCGGGTGGGCGAGGTAGAAGGGGATCGCGATGCCCGGAATGCCGTCCGGCGAGAACCATTCTTCGGAGAGCCAGCAATGCGGGCGGACCCTGAGGTTCCGTGCCTCGAGTTCCACGTAGAGGCGTTCGATCGGTCCCTCGAGCCAGGTTCCTTCCAACTGGACCTCGAGATCACATATTCGCCATTCGAGCAGTTCTTTCGTCGAGCAGGATTCCCAGGACATCGCGCGCTGCATGGGCCGGATTCTATCCCAGTCGCCTCGGTGGTGAGCAGGGAAAAACACCGTCGCCCCGCACGGTGACGAGCTAATCTCGATGGCCCGATCGAAGTGGATCGCTCGGGCCGCGCGGAGGGTGCGATGCTCACGAAACTCGACGACTACCCGATCCATCAGACGACCGAACCGCTCGCCATCGTGTCGACGACCGATCGCCATGCGTACGACCGCTACTGGTTCAATGGCTACCAGGACGACGGGTCGATGTACTTCGGCGTCGGCGCCGCGGTCTATCCGAACCTCGGCATTCTCGATTGCGGCTTCAGCATCGTGTACGACGGGCAGCAGCATGCCTTCCATGCGTCGCGGCGAGCGCCCGAGGAACGCAGCGAAATCGAGGTCGGGCCCTTCCGGATCGAGATCATCGAACCGATGAAGAGCCTGCGCGTCGTGCTCGAGGAGAATGAGACGGGCATCTCCGCCGACCTGCTCTGGATCCCGCGCACGGCGAGCTTTGCCGAGGAACACCAGCGCACGAAACGCAGTCCCTACGGCTCGCGCTCGCATATGGAAGCGACGCGCTTCAATCAGTTCGGACGCTGGAAGGGCGAGATCCGAACGCCAGCAGGCGTCGTCACGATCGACCCCGAACATGTGCTCGGGACGAAGGATCGCTCCTGGGGGATTCGACCCGTCGGCGACCCCGCACCCCCCGGCGCGCCGCCGCTGCAGATGCCCCAGGTGTCCTTCCTCTGGGCGCCGCTGCACTGGAAGGATCGATGCACGCACGCCGGGAGCTTCGAGAACGAGCACGGCGTCACCTGGCATTGGGACGGGATGATCATGCCGACCTACGAGGATCCCGATCAGCTGCCCGGCGTCGAGGACCCGAACATGCAGCCGCTTGCGGGCATCGGGTTCGACCTCGACTTCGTTCCCGGATCGCGTCGCGCGCGCCACGCGAAGGTGACCCTGCGAGATCTCGAAGGGGGGCAGACGGAGATCGACCTCGAGCCGCTGCTCGTCTTTCGCATGAAGGGCATCGGTTATACGCATCCCGAATGGGGCCATGGAAAATGGAAGGGCGAGCTCGAGATCGGCGGCGAATCGTGGAAGATCGAGGACGCCGACAATCTCGATCTGCCGAACCAGCACATCCAGCAGGTCGTTCGCGCGCGCATCGGGGACGAGGAGGGCATCGGTGTCCTCGAGCAGATCCATCTCGGGCCGAACAAACGGTTCGGCTGGAAGGGACTGCTCGATCCCTCGAGCTGATTCGAGCGAGAGGTTCGGTATGTCCGAGATTTCGATGACGCGAGCCCATGCGCTCGAACGAGACGAGATTCGCGCGCGGATCGAGCGACTCGCGAGCAAGATCAACGATCGGATCGGCGGGTCCTGGGAATGGCAGGGCGACGCGGTCGTGAGTGAGGCGCGCGGTGCGAAAGCGCGCGTCGGCTACGACGAGGTATCGATCTTCGTGGAGATCTCACTCCCCCGGACCCTGCGCCCCTTCAGAAGGAAGCTCGAATCGAAGATCGACGAGTATCTGGTGGAGTTTCTGGATCGGAGTTGAAGTCAGGACGCGACGTGACGTGACTTCTCAGGTCTTGATTTCGATGTTCAGCATCGGAATGCCGACGAGGCCCCGCGCGACGTGAGTCGAGTGGACCTTGAAGAAGAGCGCGTCCTCGATCCAGTGTTGCTGCGCATGGTCCTCCTGGGTGCCGTCTGCGACGGCGACCTGGATGGAAAAGTCACCAGCGGGCAAGTAGGGCATCTGGAATCGGAAACGAGCCTCGAGATGCTGCCCCTCGGTGAGTGGCATGGGGCGGTCACGATATGTGAGGAAGGTGTTGTCGCCGAAGAGCTCCTGCCCGTACCGGTTCTTCACGAAGAATCCGACGATGGGGCGAGCGACCGGTTCGCGCGCGCGAACCGAGACGACCAGTTCGACGACCTCCCCGCCGTGCAGTACACCCACCGCGCCAGCGTCGATGCTGACCAATTCGGCGTGTTCGATCTTGGCTCTCCCATAGCCGAAGTGCTGAGCGTCCGGATCGAAGTGGAAGAGTTCGAGGTCATTGCGATGCTTCGACTCGTGGAGGAGCCCGCGACGAGGGTCGGACTGGATCGCGGGCGTGGCCGTGTCCTCCGAGCGACTTCCGCCTGAGGTGAAGTCGTCTTCCACGTCGTCTCGAATCTGCAGACTCGTCTCGTAGGCGTGGCATACGTCTTTCGCGACTCCGTCGCCGCGAAGATGGCCGCCGTCGAGCCACACCGCGCGATCGCAGAGCGTCAATACCGCTGAGACATCGTGCGAGACGAGCAGCAGGGTGCCTTTCTCACGGAAACGCCGGATGTAACGCATGCACTTCGCGGAGAAACCAGCGTCACCGACGGCGAGGATCTCGTCGACGACGAGGATGTCGGTGTCGACATGGGCGGCGACGGCGAAGGCGAGCCGGGCGCTCATGCCCGACGAGTAATGCTTGACCGGCTGATCGATGAAGTCGCCAATCTCTGCAAAGGCTTCGATCGCTTCGAAGCGATCTTCGATCTCTCCGCGTTGGAGCCCCAGGACTGCACCCGACAGGAATACGTTCTCGCGGCCCGTGAACTCCGGATGGAAGCCGGCGCCGAGTTGGAGCAGGGGGGCAATGCGGCCACTGACGGTCGCCTCTCCGCAAGTCGGTGCGATGATTCCGCAGATGAGCTGGAGCAGTGTGCTCTTGCCCGAGCCGTTGCGGCCGACGATGGCGACGGATTCGCCGCGAGCGATATCGAGGTCGAGTGGCTGCAGGGCCCAGTGGTCGTGATAGAGCTTTCGCCGGCGGCCGATCAACGCCTGCACCAATCGATCCCGTCTCCGGTGGTACAGGCGATAGGCCTTGCCGAGGCCGTGGGCTTCGATGACGAGATTGGAAGACGTTTCAGAGGACATCCGCGAAGCCTCGTTTCGTCCTCTGGAACCAGGCGAATCCGCACCAGAGGACTGCCCATCCGGCCGCGAGATAGAAAAGGAAGTCGATTGGATCCGGAAGGGTTCCGAAGAAGTAGACGTCGCGCAGCGATTCGATTCCGACCGTCAGCGGATTGGCATAGAGCAGGCTTCTGTAGGGATCCGGGACGATCGTGAGCGGATAGAAGACCGGGCTCAAGAAGAGCGTCATCGTGACGACGAGGCCGATCGCTTGTCGCGTGTCGTCGAGATAGAGGCCGATGGAGGCCAGAGCCCAGGAGATCCCCATTACCATGCACACGGTCGGGATGACGACGAGCGGGGCCAGCCATGCAGTCGCGGCGGGTAGGCCGAAGAGGACCAGATGGAACGCGG
>Ga0315338_1001795_pt1 | contig 24232 bp, 22 predicted proteins | sample ASW8metaG_FD_204518 | JGI IMG/M metagenome (GOLD analysis project Ga0315338, IMG submission 204518) | Ammonia-oxidizing marine archaeal communities from Monterey Bay, California, United States - ASW #8 | ecosystem: Environmental > Aquatic > Marine > Coastal | place: USA: California | collected... | reverse complement strand
AGAGATGGCCCTTCTAAATACAACTGAAAACTTGGAGCGCCACCTCGCAAGCAAAGATGCGTACACAACCCGCCTGAAGCAACTTTCGAAAACATTAGGATTGGCAGTTGATCCGGTTCGGTTAGAGTGTTTTGACATCAGTCATACAGCAGGCGAAGCGACTGTTGGCGCCTGCGTTGTTTTTGATAGGGAAGGCCCCGTCTCGTCACAGTACCGTCGGTTCAATATGAAGAGTGTTGATGCGGGCGATGACTATGGTGCCATGCGGGAAGTTCTTCAGAGACGCTACAGGAAAGTTATAGAGAACCAAGAAGCACTACCGGACCTTGTATTAGTTGATGGGGGGAAAGGTCAGTATCGAGTAGCGCAAGAGGTTTTGGACGAATTGTTATTAGGGGATATTCCTATTCTTGCGGTCGCAAAAGGGCGGGACCGAAAACCTGGGAACGAAAAACTCTATGTCTCTGGGCGGAACTCTGCATTGACCTTGCCTGGTATCTCGGCTGGACTTCACCTGATACAGCAGATTAGAGACGAAGCGCACCGGTTTGCAATAACAGGTCACCGTCAAAGACGTGCTAAGAGGAGAACTTATTCGACACTGGAGGATGTGCCAGGTATTGGTGCCATGCGTCGACGAGCGTTGCTGCAGTATTTCGGTGGCCTCCAGCAGTTAAAGCGTGCGCCCGTTGAAGATTTGCTCAAGGTGCCCGGAATTAGTGATTCATTGGCAGAAAAGATTTATCATTTCCTTAGACAGGACTGACCTCATATGCTCTGGACAATTCCAAATCTACTGACGTTACTGCGAGTCGCGCTGATTCCAGTGGTGGTATTCATGTACTACCTGCCTGTCAGCGGGTTGTACGTTGCCGGTGTTTTCTTGCTGGCAGGATTGACTGATTGGCTAGATGGGTTTTTGGCCCGTACGCTGGCACAAACTTCCAGATTCGGGCAGTTTCTTGACCCGGTTGCAGATAAGCTTATGGTCGCAGTGGTGCTGGTTTTGCTCGTGAGCGATGAATTTCTGGTGTCTAAGCTGTTTAGTTCACTGTTGTTTACCGTAGTCACGGCGGTCGTGGTTGGGAGAGAAATTGCTGTTTCGGCACTTCGGGAATGGATGGCCGAACTTGGCAATCGGGGCAGAGTAGCCGTCGGATTTGTCGGCAAAATCAAAACCACTTCCCAGTTTATTGCGATCTCAATGTTGTTGATGGGGCCTGAGGTTGAAGGTTTCCCGGTGTTGATCTGCGGTGAACTGTTGTTTTACGTAGCAGGGGGTCTGACGTTGTGGTCGATGGTCGTGTACCTAAAAGCAGCGTGGCCCGATCTCCGGAGTCACTGATTGCATTGATCTTTCGGTGCGAGGTTGGTTCAAGATGCTGGCCTCTGCCTCGACCTAATTTGCTGCTCATAATCACTCAGATGCTTGATAGATCTAAACAAACAATATTTTAGGTACAGCGCAATGCTCGACTGCTGTAAAATGTTAGCCAGAGAAGCGGGTGTAGCTCAGTGGTAGAGCGTCACGTTGCCAACGTGAGGGTCGAGAGTTCGAATCTCTTCACCCGCTCCAAATATCCCCGAACGATGATAAAAACCAAGACTGGATTTATATCATTTCACAATAGAGATACACCGACTGACACAGACAGTGTGAGATAGATTGAAATGGATATCAGGCCTCTCGATGCCCAATTCGGCGCTGAAATTATCGGGATCGATCTTAACGATCCCCTTGATGTTGACGCCTGGCGCACTTTGACTGATGCATTGTACGCAAATCGGATCATTGTGATACGGAATCAAACTCTTGATAAAGCAACTTATTTTCGGTTTGGAGAGAAATGGGGCTGTCCAATACCACATGTATTAGACCATCTGAGAATGCCGGACTATCCTGCAATGATGGTGGTTGGAAACACAGACGAAAAAGACCAAAACGAAGCGATTAGAAATGGCACAGTTCTGTGGCATACGGACCAGTCTTACGAAGAGGTACCGGCCAGTGCAACCATGCTGTATGCGATCAAGGTTCCTCAAGTAGGTGGGGAAACCCAGATCTGCAATATGGTCAAAGCCTACGAAGATCTGGACGATGATACAAAATCGCGACTTGAAACTATGCAGGTAGCTCATCAGTACGGTCGAGGCAAGCTCAGGCCGGAGGAGTTCAGGGCCAGTCCAATTATGACGTCAGAACAACAAGGACAATTGCCAACGTTCTATCATCCCTTGGTAATGTCCCATCACATTACTGGTTTGAAAGGGCTGTATGCAGTCGGGCAGTCCTCCTATGCTATTAAAGACGTGGAAGACAGCGAAGCGGTTGCACTATTAGAGCAACTGAAGGATCACGTGTTACAGGAAAAATATATCTATAGACACAAGTATCGAGTCGGAGATATCGCGATCTGGGATACTTTTCAGACATTACATTCCGGAAGTATGATAGATGTTGCGACAGATGAATCCAGTGCACGACTCATGTGGCGGATCAGCGTGCGTGGTAAGCCTGTTATCTATCATTAATAGCAGAGTTAGTGCTACGGAGATAATAGACCCTCGTTGATTGCTTTGATTTGAAGCGCCAGTGTTTTTGAAAATATCCGACACTGGGCAAGACTTCCTGCGATAAACCACAGCCCCGGTTGACCGGTGCGCATCCACATATTGCGCAGCTCCTGATTCTTCTCATCAAATCCCCAGATAGGGCCACATCGTGCTGCGACATCCTGGCCAAACAGTCGGGTAACCAGATGATGTTGCCCCTTATAACCTGTGGCAGCAACCAGCAGGTCTGCGACAATAGTTTCTCCGTGGTTGAGTTTGACGCCACTGGCAATAAACTGATCAATTTCCCGATACTGGATTAGCCTGATCTGGCCGTTTGCAATCAGATCGGAACATCCCACGTTAAAATAATATCCGCCACCTCGTTCCAGGTACTTGAACTGCCAGCCTGTGTTGTCGGTTCCATAATCGAGCACAAATCCAGCCTCCGTGAGGCCATCCAGCAAGAGTTTGTCGAGCTCTTTTGCTTTCTCAGTAACCAATTGATGCGTTTTACGCAACACTTTGAGCGGCGTTGCCGCGGCGATTAAATCGCAGTCTTCCAGGGTTGGCCCTTCCTCGTACAAGGCGTAGGGGAGTTGCGCACTGGGTTCTATGTTGACAACCATGGTTGGGCTGCGTTGGATCATGGTTACTTTGGCTCCATTTGCATGGAGGTCTTGGGCAATGTCATGACCACTGTTGCCCGTGCCTAATACAAGGGCTTTTCGGCCTTGCCAGGCAGTGCCATGGGTGTATTCCTCGGAATGAACCGTGGTGCCTGCGAAATTGGCAAGACCGTGAATATCGTTCGGTAAGTTTGGGATACCACTGACGCCTGTAGCCATCACAATATGTTGTGGCTTCAGTGTTCGTTGTCGACCGTCTGACGATCTAGTTTCAATGGACCAATGTCGTTTGTCGGGGTCGTATTGGCCCCTTTCAACCTCGGTAGCAGTCCAAACGTTCAGTTCCATGGCTTCTACATAGGTTTCAAACCAGCCGGCTAGCTTGTCTTTTGGAATATAAGTCGGCCAAGTCGGCGGAAAAGGCATGTAGGGTAGATGATTCACCTGCACCTGGTTATGCAACGTCAGGGTGTGGTAACGGTTACGCCAGTTGTCGCCGACCCGCTCGTTCTTCTCAAGAACAAGCGTGTCCACATTCAGCTGCCGCAATCGGGCGGCAATAGAAAGTCCAGCCTGTCCGGCCCCGATTACGACAACGGCGGGATTTCTTTCTTCATAGCGGACGTCGATGTCTCGAAGCTCGCGCCAGTTAGGCCCTTTAAAGTCGCGTGAATAGGACTCACCTGAGGGTCGATTGCGATCCAGTTTTTCTTCGAACCCTTTTATCTCTTCGAGCTTGGTTAGCAACGACCAAGCTTTGAGTTGATCTGTATTCCTTGTAGGGGGTGTCAGTCGAATAACCCCGAAACATCTGCCGACATGCGTCTCAAAGCAAAATATGGATTCTACGACCTCAACGCCGGCTCGGACAACAGCTCGGGGTGCAGCGTGGTCTTGAGTAATCTGGAAGCCGTAGGGCCGTGTATCTGGTGTGAATGATTGAATCAGCGCAAGAATATTACGAAGTCCTGAAACTGTCTTGACCTCCCACGTGACAGCAAGAAGGTCACGCCAGTGGCAGTCTTCATGGAAAAGTTCTCGTAAGGTGTCAGTGCTGGGGCTAGAGACAGCTTGTTCAAACAATAGCAGCCATCCAGTGACTTGGTCCTCGCAAGACTCCATGGGTTGTGTTTTGATCGGCAAATCGATGGTCTGAGACATGGTTGAATCTATATCGGGCAAAAACGGTTGGGAGAGCTAATCACCAAGGATAGGTTGGTGGAGTATGTCGTCCCGTACATATTGGTTAACTTCGCCATCTTCGTAGCCTAATTCCAACATTAACTCTCGGTTATGAGCTCCCTGAAACGGGGCTAGTGTTGTGGGTTGTGTTGGCTTTCCCGAATACTGAACTGGCGGGCGTGGAATACGAACGTCACCTAGTATTTCATCATTGATAACATATAAAATATTATTATCAATAATATAGGGGCTATTTATAAGGTCAATTCTAGGTAATATTGGTGCAGAGGCGACACCTTCTGAATCAAACCGGCCAAGGAGTTCTTCACTAATCCAGGTGGCGATCTCATCCGACATAATCTCGCGCCTTTGCGATATATTTTCAGAACGCGCTTGAGCTGTTTTGAATCGAGGATCGCAGATCAGATCCGGACGATTGAGCGCGTTGCACATTCCTTCCCACTCTGAATTGCTGTTTGCGCCGGCGGTTATGTAGCCGTCAAGGGTTTTGAAAACAAGGTCCGGGCTTTTCTGGGAGTGAGCAGGGTCTTGTTCTTTCCCCACAAAACTCAGACTGCCCATTGTTTCCGGCCACAAAAAACCAACCATGGTATCCAGCATGGCCAAGTCCATAGTCTGCCCTTCACCAGTTCTTTCTCGATGGAACAGGGCGGTAGTTATCGCGTGTGCGGCAGTCAGCGCTGTTGTTTTGTCACAGATGATTGTGCGAACCATTCTAGGCACGCCAGTTACTTGATCACGCTGAACGTCAGCAAGTCCTGACAGTGCCTGAATTACTGGATCATAGACTCGTTGATGAGCGTGGGAGCCAGTTTTACCGAATCCACTGATAGACAGGTAGATCATGTCAGGTTTGATAGTCCGGACCGCATCCTCGCCCAATCCCATACGCTCGATCACACCGGGTCTGAAGTTTTGTACTAGTACATCGGTACTTTTGACAAGCTCCAGAACCAACGCTAGTCCTTTAGGTTGCTTGATGTCGACACACATCGAACGTTTGCCGCGATTGCAAGTCAGAAAAGAACTCGTCATCCCCTTGTGTTTGGTACCAACTTGCCGCATGTAGTCGCCCGTCGGTGACTCAATTTTGATTACATCGGCACCTTGCTCTGCGAGGAGCATTGTCGCGATTGGGCCTGAAACCATTGTGGTCAGATCCAAAACCCTGATCCCTTGTAGAGGCAGGGTGCAATCCGAGTAGTTTCGGTTCAAAGATCTTTCTCAGTCAGTTAAGTAGCAGAGTCTGTATGCGTCCTGGTATGCTTTGCGAGCATGAAGCCTCTGCTGGTAATCAAGGGTTGGTGGTGGTAGTTCGATTTTATAGTTGAGTGCCCAGTCGATGCATGTGAGCAAAAGAATATCAACCGTGCCGGGAGTAGTGCCCATCAAATAGGGCTGGCTTTTCAGTGTGTCAGGGACAACGGCGTGAAATTGCTTCAGGAAATATTCCTTGGCAGACGCCACAACTGTTGGTGCACTACCATAAATTTTGTGCAGGTCGCCGTGACGTCTCATTGTGTAAAGGGGATGGGCGTCTAGTTCCATGGCTATAAATGCAGTCAACTCGTCCGAGCGAGCTTTCTCGTACCTGCTATTTGGCACGAAGAAATCCGATGGGGCGTTAAAGTTTTGACTGACATAACTGAGGATGGCGACACTCTCTGTAAGTGTCAGGTCGGCATGCTGAAGTGTCGGAACCTTGCCCTTGGGGTTAATCGCTAGATACTCTGCTGTTTGAGTCTCTCCAGTGCGCGGTCCAATGGGTTTGGTTTCATAGGGCAGGCCGAACTCTTGGAGCACCCAATGGGCTCGCATAGAGCGGCTTGTCGTTGCGCCCCACAGTATGATTTCTTCGGTCATTGTTATCTGATCTTAACGACGAGAAAGGCTCGAACAAATATGGTGTCATCTCAATGTTACCGTTGTCTGTATTCACCAATATTAATGCTTCAAGGTCAATGTTTGCCGGTAAAATGGTTAGACCATGTCGGCAAAATGAGTCAGTAAGTAGGTGGCCTAACTTATCTTGACTAAAGTCCTAGTGGTCGACTTGCAACTAACAGCCGGTTGCAAACGAGACTCCAGGTTGATTGGCCGATGAACTATAATAAATCAACCTGGCCGAATTATTATCGTAGCTATAGCCGTACGTCATCACGCCGGGTCTCAAGTCGTCAGTTCTACTAAACCTTTGGCTCGGTGGCAGAGTGGTTATGCAGCGGCCTGCAAAGCCGTGTACGTCGGTTCGATTCCGTCCCGAGCCTCCAATTTCTCAAGTGAATCCAACGAAAACGCCCACAATCTGTTCTTTTGAAGTACTCAGAAAGAGAAATCAGGCAAACGCGAAGGATGCCGTACTTGCGGGCCCAGTCGGGCCGATACAGTTTCAGATACTTAATTTATTAGATAACCATTCAAATGCATTGGACCGGAATTGCCGGCCAGGTCACCTGACAGGGTCGTCCTTGATTATCCGACCACAAGATTCTCGAATTCTGGTTTTGTTTCATGCCAAACTTAAACGTTGGCTGCAACCTGGCGGACACGCGGACAACGACGGTGATATGGCGCGCGTTGCACTCAGAGAGGCAATCGAAGAAACAGGGATACCCCAGCTTGAGATCGTAGAGCCAGCGATCGACCTAGACATCCACGTCGTCGATCCACCCTATGAGGATGCGCATGAACACCATGATGTTCGCTATCTCGTGCTTGCGCCTGAAGACGCTTGCCCCAAAGGTAACTATGAGTCGACTGGGTTCCAATGGTTGGATCCAGACGAGATACAACATATTAATCCAGATGACGGGTTTCTACGCATGGTGGAACGTGGCCTGACGATGCTCTCCATGCTACAGCCTGTTTACCCGCGCTCTGAAATTTGATTCCAACATGAGTTTTTGTGGGCTATAACAGTGTTGTACCGCCATCGACCATGATCGTTTGACCCGTGATGAACTTTGAGGCGTCCGACACCAGAAATGAGATAGTGCCAACCATGTCTTTGGGTTCCAAGTTGGCTCTCAGTGCCTGGTTCGAGGCGATTAGATCGAGCGCTTTTTCCATTTTTTCTCCCATATACTCTTCGGTACCTTCCGTGAGAACCGCCGTTGGGGCCACTGAATTGACTCGGATCCAGTCTCTGCCTAGTTCTCGCGCCAGACTGCGAGTCATTCCGATCACGGCAGCCTTGGACATCGCGTAGTCCAAAGCGTAAGGCATACCATAAGTGGCCGCTAGCGATGAAATGTTGATAATTGTCCCTCCACCGGATTCCCTGATCGATGGCACGCAGGCTCGGCAGCAGTTCCAGATGCCTTTGATGTTAACGTTCATCACGTTGTCCCATTGTGACTCGGGGATTTGATCGAAGCGCCCGCCTGAAATGTCGCCATAGAGCGCTGCATTGTTTATAAGAGAGTCGATTCGGCCATAAGCCTCGATTGCAGATTCAGCCATGTCGCTGCAACTAGTAGCATCGGTTACATCCAGATGGATGCCGATCCCGTGTCCACCTGCTGATTTCACGGCCTTAATGGTGTTCCCAGTGTCGCGAATGTCGGCAGCGACAACATTGGCGCCCTGTTCCGCTAGGGATTCACAATAGGCGCGACCTAGACCTCGTCCACCGCCAGTAACCACAACAGTTTTACCCGTTAATTCCATCATTTATCTCCCGTCTCTTTCTGTGATTTGTACTAACTGATGATCCTGGTGTTGTATGCAACAAACGCTGGATTTTAGTCATTTGGTTCATAAGGGTGGCATTAAGACACTATAGTACCGACAAGTGGTCAGAACTAGAATAGGTGTTTGAGCAACGATTAAGAGTTGAGTACCTCCGAAATGGCAGATTTTGTAATACGCAATGCATTGATTCTCGATGGTACTGGAAAGCCGGGTTTTTATGGCAGCGTTGCCGTAAAAGGCGACCAGATTGTCGAGGTCGGAACTATACCGTCGCCAGGTTCAGTCAGTATTGATGCCGAAGGTCTGGCTCTTGCACCTGGAATCATCGACAGCCATACCCATTTCGATGCTCAAATTACCTGGGATCCCATGGTGTCCCCATCGATTTCGCATGGTGTTACCACCATTCTTATCGGTAATTGCGGATTTACGATTGCGCCTTGCAAGCCAGAACACCGAGACGTAACCATGCGTAATCTGGTGCGGGTAGAAGGTATGTCTCTTAGAGCGATGGAGTTAGGCATCGACTGGGAGTTCGAATCCTTCCCGGAATACCTCAATCATCTCGAATCCAAGGGGGTAGGGCCAAACGTGGGGGCATTCGTTGGGCATTCGTCCGTACGAACCTATGTGATGGGGGCTGAGGCAGCCCAACGTCAGGCCACCCAATCCGAAGTTGAAAGCATGCGGGAAATCGTTGCAAACGCATTAAGAGTGGGTGCGGTCGGATTTGCAACCTCTACGTCTCCATCTCACAATGGTGCTGATGGCAATCCCATGCCGTCTCGTCTGGCGGATAATGAAGAATTGAGACGACTAGTGGGGGTTTTAGGTGAGCAGAAAAAAGGTGTATTCATGCTAACCAAAGGTGCGCCAACACCGGTATCTTTTTTGGAAAGCTTAGCAGCTGATACACAACGGCCGGTCATGATTGCCGCGTTGTTGCACAACAGCACAGACCCGGAAGGAGTATTTAACGATTTATCTCAAATTAGCGATGCACGAAATCGAAATATCCCATTGTGGGGTCAGGTTTCCTGCTGCCCGTTAAGCACTGAATTCACACTAAAAGCACCTTATCCATTTGAAGGGCTATCTGCGTGGCAGCCAGCTATGCAGGCTGATTCAGAGGATTGCTATAAAAAATTGCTATTAGACAAATCTTTTCGTTCGAATATCCGTTCCGAGCTTACACAACCAGCAGCGGTCAGGTTGTTTAACGGAGAATGGGAGAAGCTCAAAGTACTTGAAGTCATTCATGACAAAAATCGTCGTTTCGAGGGAAAGTCAATTTTAGAAATTACAAATAAAACCGGCGAAGACCCTCTCGATTTTCTTCTGAATTTATCTCTGGAAGAAGATCTTGGGACCACCTTTCTATCAGTGTTATTAAATTCCGACGAGTATGCCGTCAGAAAGCTTCTAACTCATCCTTTCTCCAGTATTGCCTTATCAGACGCGGGGGCGCATTTAACATTTTTCTGTGATGCTGGCTTCGGACTTCATTTATTGGGGTATTGGATACGAGAACGACAGATCATGTCCTTGGAAGAAGGTATTCATCGGTTGACGGGTCAACCAGCCCAAATTTATGGCATACCAGATCGAGGCCACATTCGCCCGGGTGCCTATGCCGATTTAATTTTATTCGATCCGAAGACGGTAGGTCGCAGTCAGGCAAGCCGAATCTACGACCTACCCGGTGCCGAACGTCGGCTAACTACCGACCCACAAGGTGTGCATGGTGTTTGGATCAATGGCACTCAAGTGTCGAGCGAAACCGGCGATATGGAGATTGATAGCTATCCAGGCCAAGTACTCAGAAAGTTTGATTCCTAATGGTTACCATCGAATACTACTTATCAGTCGTTTCTCCTTGGAGTTATTTGGGGCATAGACGCTTTTGCGATATCGCAAGGGAACACTCGGCTGAAATACTGTATCTGCCAATAGATTCTTCTATCCTATTTTCCAAAACAGGTGGATTGGCCTTGAAAGATCGTTCGCTCCAGCGAAAGCGTTACCGGATGCAGGAACTACGTCGATGGCGCGGTCGGCTCGATTTGGAACTTAATCTGGAGCCTCTGTATTTTCCGACCGATTCCAATTTAGCCTCTAGCGTAATTATTGGGGCGATCGAGTCAGGTCACGATGTTGCTGATTTGGTTTATGAGCTGATGCGAGCTGTCTGGGTGCGAGAAGAAGATGTATCTGAAGCGTCGGCTGTGATAGGTGCAATAGAGCGTTCTGGAGGAAGTGTAGATGACTTGCTTACAGCAGCAGGCCATAGCAACGTTCCTAAAATTGTTATTGAAAACAGCGAGCAAGCGGTCAGCAAAGGGGTGTTTGGTGTCCCCAGTTATGTGGTGGGTGAAGAAGTGTTTTGGGGACAGGATCGCCTAGAGTTCCTGGATGCGTTCTTAATCAACGAACTGGGTTAGCGAATAACCTATCAATTCCCATGATTAAGAAAAGCTATCGAGTAGTAACAACAGGTCTTGGATTCCCAGAAGGCCCTATAGCGATGAGCGATGGCTCCATAATTTTGGTTGAAATCAAGCGCGGAACACTGACCAGAGTGTTGCCTAGCGGGGCGCAGGAAATTGTTGCCGAGCTCGGAGGAGGGCCAAACGGTATTGCTATCGGGCCAGGTGGGAAATGTTACGTCTGCAACAACGGTGGTTTTGACTGGCATACGGACACAGCAGGTAACCGACCTACGTTGCAGCCTGCAAACTACAGTGGAGGCCGGATCGAGGTGGTCGATCTGAATACCGGCGTGGTCGAGGTGCTCTATACAGAAGTTAATGGGGTTGCTCTGTCCGGCCCCAACGACATCGTATTCGATCGGCAAGGGGGGTTCTATTTTTCTGACCTGGGAAAGGTTCGACGGCACGATCAGGACCGTGGACGCGTTTTGTACGCAAAAGCTGATGGTTCGTTAATAAGAACTTTAGCCGCACCGGTTGAGATGCCCAATGGCGTAGGGCTATCACCGAATGAATCGACTTTATATGTGGCAGAGACTCCAGCCGCTCGCCTTTGGGCATTCGATTTGATTGAGCCTGGTCGGGCAAAAAAACTCCCCTGGCCCTCGCCACATGGTGGGCGATTCATTGCGGGGTCGGCGGGCTACCAGCGGTTTGACAGTCTGGCGGTTGAAGAAGATGGTCGAGTGTGTGTTGCAACACTCGTGAACGGGGGTATCAGTGTTGTCTTGCCTGAGGGGGGTTCAGTCGAGCATATTCCATTTCCTGACCCATACACGACGAACATTTGTTTTGGCGGGGATGAACTGCGAACGGCCTACATCACTCTGTCACAGTCGGGTCAATTGATTGAGGTCCCCTGGCCCCGTGCTGGTTTAGGACTGAACTATCTGAATAAATAGTGTTTCACGTTCGGTGAGTTGTCCACTTTGTACCGTGGTAGAGAATTTGTCGGCGAATTTCTTCAGATTCTTTATGAAAAGCAACAGCAACTGGGTCAAAGTCGTAGCGCGGCTCTGGTTCCAACTGAAAATTCTGGTGGTTATCTACCCCTCTGACTAGAGCTGCGCTGTCTTCGTCAGAAAATTGTTGCTGAGCATCCGGTGGTATGTATCTTATTGCGAGACCTATTCTTCGGTCGTCAGTTTGGTTGGGATATGAGGCATGGGCAATGCGATATGCAAACAAGACGGCTTGCCCAGTATCAACTGTCAGATTGACAGCCTTGTCTTCATCAATATTACCTATAGACTGTCCTCGAGTTAACATGTTGTCATCATGATAGGTTTCTTCATGGACTAGATCTGGGCCTAGATGGCTACCTGGGAGAACCCGCATGCACCCGCTTTGTATTGTTGACGGTGAAAGGCCTACCCAAACTGTGATCAGCTTGTCAGTATCTAGACCCCAATACTGGCTGTCCTGGTGCCATGAAACGAACTGAGGAGAGTTGGCTTCTTTAATCCACCAGTCGGTCGACCAGACCATGATGTCGGGGCCGATGATCTTCTCTACAGTATCAAGAATTGTTGGGGAGCGTATCAGGTCAGAAAGCCACTTGAAAAGTAGATGATTTTTGAATCGTAGGGATCCCTTTAATACCCCGTCCTTTTCTGCTTCAAACGATTCCAAATTGGCACGAAGCTGTACGGCTTGGTCGACCGATAAAACGGGAAAAGCTGGCAGAAAACCGGTTTTGTGGAACTGGCTGACTTGAAGCTTGGAAAGTATTTTGACCATTGATTCAATATTTCACCATTGCTCGCGAATTCAGAAAATACCTTTTAGGCTAATAAAGACTTTCAGTCTTGCTTGGATTCTAATAGATTTATGCCTTTGGTGATTGAGAAAAGTCGGATGATTAAAAGGGTTCAACCAAATTCGATACCAGAATCGGATGCACCGTTCAGTCAAATAGTATTGGACGATCGTTATGCCTATCTTGCGGGGCTGGTCGCGGCAGATTTTCCGCACGGTCTAGCGGTCTTGGGTGATGTGAGTGCCGAAACGAGAGTGGTAATGGGTGCTATTTCTGATATGCTGAACGAAGTTGGGTTGAACTTTGAGGACGTCGTAAAAGCTGAGGTACATCTCGCTGATTTGAGTGACTTCGATGCTATGGATGCCGCGTACCGAGAGTATTTCCCTCCCAAAGTTTATCCAGCCCGTACAACAACTGAGTCTCCCAAATTGTTCGGCGGATCAAAAGTAGAGGTGACCGTGCAGGCTCGACTCAGAAATGCGCCGTAAAGATTCAAGAGCTCAATCAAAAGACAGGAACTGGAGAAAAGCATGAATTGGGATTGGCGAATCACCATATTGCTAATATCTCTGCTGTGGATGGGCTACGCGCTTTTACAAATGTTTCAATGAATTGCGTCTACATTTTGGGCGCTTGCTAGTTAGTCCCGATAAACTCGGAAGCTGATGGCAAAGAACACTCAAACACCTCCATTTGACTGGGAATCTTGGTATAAAGCGTGTGGCGGACGAATTGATCATACGCCAAAGGCAAGTGAAATTGTTGCCAGAATAAGTACTGAGCAAGGACCAAAGTTTACCGGTTCTGTGGAATGCTCTGCTCGACCATTTGGCTCGCTTGATCAGGCCAGTCAATTTGTAAAAGAATTCGCAATAGAGGCGGGCGCTGCTGCTGTAGGTATAACCAAAATAGAAGCAGGTGATATCTATGAAGGTAGGTCCGTCGATGAAACTTATGCTATCGCTATTGGGCAGCGTATGCTGTGGAAGCATTTTCAGACTGTACCCTCACAGGAAAGTGGTGTGGAATGTTGCCGTGTCTACTACGACTTAGGGGAAGTTTGCATTGCGGTGGCCGATGCTCTTCGCGAACGCGGATACCCTGCTAGGGTAGAGGATCCAGTGGGCGATTCCGACTTGATGCATATACCGATTGCTTTGAGGGCTGGATTTGGCGAACTCGGGCGACATGGCTCTATTATTCATCCGCATCTGGGTCCGTTATTTAGATTGGGGACTGTGGTGACCGATCTACCAATGAAATGTGATGAACCACTTGATCTTGGTATTGCGGAATTTTGCGATCGTTGCAAAGCGTGCCAGAAGTATTGTCCAGCTGACGCGATACCGGAAGAGAGAAGCCCTGCAGCAGGTGTCGACCCTATAGGGAAGGCGCGTTATGTACTCGATACTGGCCGCTGTTTTCCTTACTTTGCCAGGCAACACTACTGTTCGATTTGTTTAGCGGTGTGCGCCTACAAACACAAAGAATGGGCAAGAGACTTTATGGGTAAAGAGACTAAATTGAGCCCTACGACATTGCTAAAAGAGCCTCCACCTACAGTAGACCCTTCGCCACCGACTCGAGTACACGATTATCCTAGGCTAGATGTTTTATATAATCGAAGCCATCCAGACCGATAAGTCAGTTTATACGTCACAGTAAATTACCCGCAATCTGCGCTAGACATAAAACATAGATTGCGATGGGGCGACACCACCTATTTGCCATAGTAGCACCTATTTTCTGGAGCATTTCCGGAGTTACGGTGCGATTTATGGAAGGTGCTAGCGCGTGGCAAATCAATTTTTATCGATCGTCATCTCTGGCTGTATTTGTGTTTTTGTTTTTGGTAATTCGATATGGTTCTAAGACACGTCTGATGTTAAAAGAATCTGGATTTCCGGCAATTTTTGCTGGATTGATTCTAAGTGGTGCGATGATTTGTAATATCGTTGCGTTATTACACACCACTGTTGCAAACGCAGTTTTAGTGATGGCCGCGGGTCCAGTATTTGCTGCCTTGATAGGTGGAATTGTTTTAAAAGAAAAGATCTCTCCAACGTTGTGGATCAGTATTATTCTGGCATTAGTCGGCATAGCAGTGATGGTGGGTGGGAATTACAACCAGGATCGTCTTTACGGCGACTTGATAGCGCTGCTCGGCGTGGTGTTTTTTGGGTTTTATGCTGTTGCGATTCGGTATGGCAAGCAAACCGATATGACCCCGGCCGTAATGTTTGCTGGAATAAATGGAGTTGTTGTAGCCGGTGTGATGTGTTTCGCGACAGAAGTTGGCTTTTCGGCTTCAGTCATCGATATCTATTTGTGTTTAATGTTGGGCATATTTCAGGTGGGAATTGGATCAGTGCTGTTTGCGATTGCAGCGCAGTCTGTGCCTGCTGTTGGATTGACCTTATACGCCTTAGGTGAGCCTTTACTTGCCCCTTTGTGGGCCTGGATAGGAGTCGGTGAAGCGCCTGTTGCACTAACTTTGGTTGGTGGCAGTATTCTTATGTGTGGTATGTTGTTATATGTGCTCAGCAATCGAACAGAATAGTTGCCCATTAAGCAAATTAATTCGCAGTCATGCCGCCGTCTACAACCAATTCAGATCCAGTCATATGTATTGAATCATCCGAGGCGAGGAATAGAATGCAAGACGCAACATCGGAAGCCACGCCAGTGTTGCCTGTGGGTATACGTCGACGCATTGTTTCCCATTTGGACTCAAGGTTTGGACCATCTATAAAGTTTTGGAGCCCCAGTAGGGAATCGCCCATATCTGTTTCAATTGGCCCAGGATGCACGGAATTACAGCGAATGTGATAGCGCTGTCTCGCACAATGTAGCGCTACGCCTTTAGTAAGTAGTCGAACAGCTCCTTTTGAGGCACCATAGGCGACCAGCATCGGTGATCCAACGATGCCAGCGGTTGACGAAATATTTACAATCGATCCCCCAGCGTCTTTCATTATTCTTACGGCCATACGACATCCCATAAATACACCTTCCACATTTACCTGTTGAACGGCTCGCCACTGCGCCAAAGATGTCGTCTCGATATTCTGAGTTGTTTCGGTCGCCAATATGCCTGCGTTATTGACGAGAATATCGATTCCCCCATAATTGGTTTCAATATAATCTTCAAGTTCATCCCAGGACGATTCATTAGTGACGTCCTGTTCGAAAAAACTGGAAGCATTACCGAGGTTTCTGCTTGCGGCCTCACCTAGCTCTACGTTTAGATCAGATAGGATGACCTGTGCACCTTCGTTAACGAAGGTGCTAGCAGTCTCGTAACCAATGCCTTTTGCAGCACCTGTAATAACAGCAATTTTACCTTGTAGTCGATCCATCGTTTGCCTCACTTAGTTTTCGTTAAGGACAGATACACGTTAGATTGATTTGACTGAAAATTTACCAGATATGCTCATTAGCGCTTGAAGTGGCGACACCTGCCATGCGTGTGCCAGTTCTTGCAGTGATATCGATTCGTCACCGTCTTGGCCGATTATGGTGGCTCTATCACCGATGGCAACATTCTCGACATCGTCTAGATTGATTGAGACATGTTCTAGGGATACTGCAATTACCGGGCATTTCTTACCTCTTATCAGCACAAACATTTCCTTGTTGTCGGCGGGTGGTCTCATACCCATCGCCGCACCTAAAGGCAATACGCCAACAACATGGGCACTTGATGTTCCGTAGAGTCCACCGGCTGCAATGTCCGATCCCTTGTCGTGGTGGCCAATATGGATCAGCGTGCTGGAGACGGAGTGGATAACAGGTCGCAGGTGCCGAAAAGCTGGAGCTTGTTCTGATGAGAATGGTGACAGCCCATAAAGCCCATGGCCGATACATATTGCGCTGGATTCGTCACGTAACCCGGCCAATACGCAACAACTGGCCATTGCTTGGGTCACAGGTATTGAATACCCATCGGATTCTAGAGTATCTACAAACTCATCGAATTGAATCAATTTTTCTTGGGCCCATGCGCTCGACGTAAGTTCAGGGAAAGGGACATGGGTATAGATCCCCTCAACTTTGAGTTTCTCCAGCTGAAATGTCTTGGTAACAAACTCCTTTGCCTTACTTAGGGGGACGCCTAGTCGGCCCAAGCCGCAATCGATTTTTAGATAGATAGGTATCTGTACTTCAGTGATCGCATTAAGTGAAATCGCAGACGTAAGATTTGGGATAGTTGAAATAAATCCTTCTTTCGCGGCGTCCATCGTTTTTTCTGCCGTTGCATAGGCAAAAAGTAGCAACGGTGTGTCTATACCGCATGCACGCAAAGCTCTGGCGTCTTCAATGTTTCCGGTGGCGAGCATATCGACTTGTTTTTTCTGAAGAGCGTTAGCGACAAGTCTTACGTCATGCCCATAAGCATTTGCCTTGATTGATGCGATCAACTGCTTTTCAGGTCCGGCTAGATGCTTGATATAGTCGAGGTTCGAAACCAGCGCCTCCAGATCAAGTACCATTAGATTTTCTGTATGATCACTCATAGGGGTAATTGTAGGCGACAGAAAGCGAATAATTGTAAATCTAACTTGCACGTTACTCTAGAGCCTGACATCCACTAGAAATATTACTTCCATTTGGAATTTGACTATTGTTTTTTGAGATTGCCGAAATGAATGTCGATGTAGTCGTATTGGTTGTGCTCGTCTTTTTTGTCGCGGGCACCATAAAAGGGTTAATTGGTTTTGGCCTACCCACTGTGTCAATCGCCATTCTTGCCGCATTTCTCGGCCTGATTGAGGCAATGACTTTGATGTTGCTGCCATCATTAATTACCAACTTGTTTCAAGGACTGGCTGGTAAATACTTGATTCGTCTGATCCGTCGATATTGGTCTATGTTTATTTTTGGAGCGGTTTTTACCTGGCTTAGTGCGTCACTGTTGTCGACAGGAGATGCTGCGACGTTTGCAGTGATCCTTGGCGTGGTCCTAACTCTGTACGGCCTCAGCAGTCTTTACTCGCTACAACTTCCGTCACCAGGCTCACGCGAACGTTGGATTTCACCGTTTGTTGGGATCGTGTCGGGAGGGATTACCGGAATAACCGGGATTTTTTTGATTCCGGCGGTTGGCTACTTGCAGGCGTTGCGAATGGAGAGAGATGAACTGATTCAGGCGATCGGCCTTTGGGTTACGATTGCAACGCTCAGCCTTGCATTTTCACTCAAGGATCATGACCTCTTCTCGAATGAACTGGGTTTGTTGTCTCTCGCGGCGGTGTTGCCTGCTCTTCTGGGAATGTGGGTAGGGCGTATTTTACGTCCGAGACTCTCAGAATCTGCCTTCAAGCATCTTTTTTTTGCAGCACTTATGCTACTCGGCGTTTATATCAGCGTGTCTGCGATAGTAACAAGCTGACCTGTTCAAAACTTCGTGACATACATATTCTTGCGGAATCGCTGGAAAGGAAAACGTTTCTTTTCGGATAATAGTCCATGTAGCGGCCCAGCCAACCCGAGGAACAATCGAGCGGAATAGTTATGAATCTTGAGAAACTAAAAGAAGTAGAAAGTACCTTCTTGATGCGCTACCCATTAGGATTTGACGATCCCGGGTTAGTGCCTATCAAAAAGAAGCACAATGTCGACAAACTGATTAGTCTAGCGCAAACAAACCTGACACAACTGAACTGCCATCAGCCGCATTTCGTCGCAAAGACACTAGTCGACATTGTCTGCCGATCGTCAATGGTTTCTAGATTTGAAAAACCTCCATTTCGAGACTTTATCAACTCCCTCGATAGTTACGAGAAAGAGACTCTGACGTTTGCTGTTAAGCAGCGTTTATACGGAAATAGGCGCAAAGGTTTCGATCTGATGGTGGGATTATTAACGCCATATAAACTCGCAAAATGGTCAATTGTGTCGGCAATGCCCTTTTATTTTTCTCCCCGACGTGAAGCATTCGTAAAACCAACCACTGCCAAGAATATTATTGAGTTCTTAGAGGTCAAGGATCTAGTTTATAGCCCAACTCCATCTTGGACGTTTTACAGAGGTTATCGGAAACTCGTCATGGAAATAAAGAAACATGTCCATCGTTCGCTTTCCCCAAACAGTGCCGCTTTAACGGGCTTTTTGATGATCAGTATTTAACGATGCAAAACCATTTTACAGGGCAGGGGGTACCTCACTCTCAGCTAAAGAGCAATTGAGATAGGCGTTAATCTCTCCATCAATTTCCGACTTTATTTTACTGTCCCAATAAATTCTCTATCAGATGTCCATTTGTGTCCTTTCATGTCCTGTATAGGCAACAAGCGCAAGGTCTGAATGCTTGGTTTATGGTTTAAAATACATGATTCGTGTATCAGCCCGGGTGGCGAAACTGGTAGACGCAAGGGACTTAAAATCCCTCGGCCTTATGGCTGTCCCGGTTCGACTCCGGGCCCGGGCACCAAGCAATGCATACCCACCCTAGGATGAATACTGTGCATCTGGGATTTCCACCAAAAGAGCGCCGGCAGGGTAATATGCTGGTGACAACGACTTCGCTTGTTGAGCAGGTATAAATATGGACAACGCGTCCTTTCTTCAGTCGGTTGGCACTAATTTTGATCGCGCCTCGGGTTTGCTCGGACTTTCTGACGATCTAGCTAGAAAGATTAAGACTGCTAATTCAACCTACATTGTTCGGTTTGGAGTAAGACTACGAGGTGGAGTGCATACTTTCACAGGCTATCGCACGGTCCATTCTGAACACTTTGAGCCGGTAAAAGGAGGTATTCGTTACGGACCTTTTGCCGATCAGAATGAAGTGGAAGCACTGGCGGCGTTGATGACTTATAAATGCGCACTCATGGACATTCCTTTTGGGGGGGCTAAAGGAGCATTAGCGATCGATCCAAGAGAATGGGAAACACAGGATCTGGAAAAAATAACACGGCGTTTTACCCAAGAGCTGGCGAAACGAAATTTGATTAGTCCCTCTCAGAATGTGCCTGCACCGGATATGGGAACAGGCGAACGAGAGATGGCCTGGATGGCAGACGAATATAGAAAGCTGAACCCCACGGATTTGAACGCGTGGGCATGTGTTACGGGCAAGCCTCTTGGTAAGGGAGGCATCGCCGGTCGGACGGAGGCAACTGGGCGCGGTGTGCAATACACGTTGCAGGAGTTTTTCCGTCATGCCAGCGATGTAAAGAAAACTGGGCTCTCTGCCGGACTCAGTGGCAAGCGAGTGATTATTCAAGGACTCGGAAACGTTGGTTATCATGCGGCACTCTTTCTAAGCGAGCAAGACGGCTGTTGCATCACTCACGTACTTGAAAGAGGTGGTTCTATCGTGGATCCCAAAGGGGTAGATATAACCAAGCTACACGAACACATGCTTGAGACAGGGGGTATTGAGAATTATTCCGGGTTTACGAATAGTGGTCCCGAAATGCTAGAAGCAGATGCCGATATCTTGATTCCAGCTGCAATGGAAGGAGTCATTAACGAAAACAATGCCTCACGAATTAAAACGCCACTGATTATTGAAGCTGCCAATGGTCCAATTACGGCTGCTGGCGATACGATCCTAAGGAAAAAAGGTGTGATTGTTATTCCTGATTTCTGTGCTAATGCGGGAGGAGTAACGGTTAGTTATTTTGAATGGATCAAGAACCTTACTCATATTCGCTTTGGTCGAATGCAAAGGCGCCAACAAGAAAATCAGTTCGAAATGTTAATTCAAGGAGTAGAGTCGATGACCGGGCAGACGTTCCCGGAGGCTGGTCGAAAATCAGTACTGAGCGGCGCCACGGAAATAAATCTCGTCCGTTCCGGGTTGGAAGACACAATGCGCGTAGCGTATGAAGCAATTAGTGCGGCCTGGAATGATAAAGAAAATATTCCCGATCTTCGAACTGCAGCGATGATGATTGCGGTCGATCGGGTTGCCAAGAGTTATATTTCAATTGGCCTTTGATCAGGGCATGCTGCGATCTCTCCAACTTTGTTGTGACATTGTCCACAATGAGATCGCTTTACTTGCCCACTAGTGCAGACGTATTTGGCTTTTCCTTAATTGAGCTTGCTGTGTCTGTATAACCGCTCAATGCACCCTGATTGACCCCAACAAAATTTTTGTATCGTAATGATTTTCATCTAATTACGATATTCGATTCGTGAGCTTTAGCCAACACACTAGTTCGTTGGCATTATAAATTTGTTAATATGAGAGCACATTTCGTAGATCACTACGAGATGTCAGTTCATAAGTTACTACCTATAGGAGCAAAATTCATGTTGGGTGAAAAAGTTGGATCCTTACAAGCGAGCGGCGCAGTCAAGCCACTCTCTGTAAAAAATTCTCGACCGGTATTTGAAGTAACAGCTAATGGATCCGGAACTCTAGGAAGTGGTGAAGTGAAATGTCATGGACTGTAATCAATTCATTGCAGAAATACTAAAAAAAGAAGGTGTTGAGTGGATAGCTTGTTTTCCGAGCAATCCATTAATAGAGGCTGTAGCACAGCAGGGGATAAGACCCATCGCATTTCGGCATGAAAGGGGTGCGGTGATGGCTGCCGATGGTTTTAGTCGAATAAGCGACCGAAAAAGATTCGGGATAGTCGCCGTTCAGTCCCAGGCGGGTGCAGAAAATGCGCTCGGAGGGGTAGCCCAGGCTTATGCTGACAATATTCCGATACTGATATTACCCGGGGGCGTGAGTCTTTCGGAATTAGCTGTCCAGCCAAATTATTCGGTAAGTCAAAACTACCCGGGGGTTGTGAAGCGTGTCGAAGCAATTTATCGGCCTGATCAGGTTGTTGCTGTGATGCGTCGGGCATTTAGCGCACTGCGCAATGGGTCCCCCGGCCCGGTCGCTGTTGAACTTATTGCGGATGTGTGTGCAATGCAAGCTACAGAACATATCGACCAGTACATGCCGCCACCAACAATAAAGCAACTACCGGACGGCTTGGACATAATAGCTGCGGTTCAAGCACTACTCGGGGCGAAACGGCCGTTGCTGTGGGCAGGAGCAGGGGTATTGGCGGCGGAAGCAACAAGCGAGCTGAAGGACTTGGCTGAACTCACTGCAACACCGGTTTTTACTACGATGCCCGGAAAATCAGGATTCGATGAGCGACATCCGCTGGCATTGGGAGCAGGAGCTGGTACTACGACAGGTCCAGCACACTATTGGCTTCAACATAGCGATGTGTTGATTGCAATCGGATCAAGTTTGACCAGATCACCTTACGCCCAATCGATACGCTCGGATGTTTTTATAATCCAAAATTCTAACAACCCGGATGATATCGGAAAGGACGAAGATGTACGTATAGGCCTGGTTGGAGACGCCCGTCTGACTTTGCAAGCGTTAATCGAGGAGGTAAAAGTCCAACTGGGCGGTGGTATTCGAGATAACACAGACGTTGTTCGTGAAATTCAGAATAATCGTAAGAAATGGTTTGATCAATGGAAGCCTTTGCTGGAGTCAGATTCAAAACCACTCAACTATTATCGTGTAATTAAGGAGATCGATAGTGTGCTTGATCATGAAAATAGCATTGTCACTCACGATGCTGGTGCACCTCGCGATTCTATCGTGCCATTTTATACGGCAACGACACCTCACAGTTACGTAGGGTGGGGCAAAACCACTCACCTGGGTTTTGGTATACCCTTGATGATTGGTGCCAAACTCGCACACCCGGAGCGATTTTGCCTTAATCTAATGGGGGATGGCGCCTTCGGTATGTCAGGTACCGATATTGAGACGGCTGTGCGTGCCGAGGTGCCAATCACAACTGTTGTTCTGAATAATGGAGGTATGTCAACCTATCCTGGCGGCTTCCCAACAGCACGAAAACAGTACGGTGTTTCCGAGATGTATGGAAACTATGCTCAGATAGCAGAAGGTATGGGCGCGGTTGGCCTTGTTGTAGAGTCTCCGACGGAATTGATCGATGCTTTAAAGAGTGCACAACATCTGAATAAAGAAGGTAAAACCGTACTGGTTGATGTCCACTCGAATATGGAGAGCCGGCGTTCTAGGTGGAACTGACCCAGGCGGGTAGATAGAGAGAACGCCTCTAGAGGCGTGATATGTTTATGGTGACATAATAAATCCGGTGTATCCATTAGCAACGACGTCGTCACATTTTTGTTTGTACGTGTGAACACCACCGACGTAGGGCATGAACACCTTCGGCTTGCCCGGAATATTGACGCCCATATACCAAGAATTTGCCAAAGGATAAAGCGTTGAATCGGCAACATCCTTGACATGCTTTACCCACGATTCCTCTGCTTCGACTGTCGCCTCAATTTGAACTAAATCTCTTGATCTCAAGTGCTGTAGGCAGTCTGCGATAAAATCGACATGTTGTTCAATTGAAAGGATCATCTGGCTTTTGACACCAGGGCTTCCAGGTCCGGTGATAGTAAACAGATTAGGGAATCCAGCAATCGTAAGTCCAAGATAACTTGTTGGACCATGTTCCCACACATCGCGAACCGAAGGTCCGTCTTCAACACCAATATCCATGTCTAGAATAGCGCCGGTCATTGCATCAAATCCCGTAGCAAAAACTATAGAGTCAACTGTGAAATGACAATCCTCTGTCCGGATCCCATTGGGCGTGATTTCTTCGATAGCATGATTACTGACGTCGACCAGCGTTACATTGTTACGGTTGTAGGTTTCGTAGTAGTTAGTATCCAGAATTAGTCTTTTGGTGCCGATTGGATGACTCTTCGGTGCTAGCAATTCAGCTACAATCGGGTCTTTGACAGTTTTTCGAATTTTCTGACGAACAAATTCTGCTGCAGTGTCATTGGATGCTTTGTTAGTCAAGAGATCGTTAAACGAATAAAGGAAGCTGATCTGTCCTCCTTCTGCCCATTTTTGCTCATAGATTTGCAGTCGCTCTTTATTGGACACGTCCAACGCTGATTTCTCTGGTGGTGGATAGCCTGCAATGCCAAATGGCGTATTGAAAGCAGCCTTCCGGCGGGCCGAATACTCAGACTTGTGCCGTTGTTCTATTTCAGGATCAAGGGGCCCATTGCGTGCCGGGAGACTAAAGTTTGCGGTACGTTGAAACACGTAGAGGTGCGACGCCTGTTGTGCAATGTGCGGAATGGACTGAATACCCGATGAACCAGTGCCGATAATTCCGACTCTTTTCCCAGAAAACTTAACTTCATCATGCGGCCATAACCCAGTATGGAACCAATCTCCTTTGAACCGATCAAGACCAGGAAATTCCGGCGTTTGGGGAGTCGAAAGGTTTCCAGTTGCCATCACACAATAGGGCGCGCGGAAAATCTCCCCCCTATCGGTGCACAGGGTCCATAAGACCTTTCTACGGGAGAAGAGGGCAGACGTAATTCGTGTATTGAACCGAATATCACGGCGAAGACTAAAACGTTCTGTGACGTGATTAATGTATTTGAGTATTTCTGGTTGTGTACCGTACCGTTCGGGCCAATTCCATTCCTGTTGCAGGTCAGTCGCGAAAGAATAGGAATATTCCAGACTTTCAACATCACATCGACATCCAGGATATCGATTCCAGTACCATGTTCCACCTACGCTCGACCCAGCTTCAAAAGCGACTGCCGACAAGCCAAGACCTCTTAACCGATACAAGAGATACAAGCCCGCGACACCACCACCAACTATCAGTACATCAAAATCCTGATCAATTACCGTTTGAGATTTCCTCGGTGGTAAAGATGTTGCTTTCATGTTGTGGCGCTTCAGGGTATCCCGGCAGAAAATAATAAATAGCGGCTTATGAACCGCAATCCGTCGTATTTTAGGTCCTATAACGCGCTGTGAGGCCGCTGTAGGCATTTTAGTCCAGGTGATTGCCCATTTGTTAGTAGATCTGAGTATTCACTCACCTGGTTAAACCAGTGGCTAT
>Ga0315338_1001793_pt1 | contig 24239 bp, 27 predicted proteins | sample ASW8metaG_FD_204518 | JGI IMG/M metagenome (GOLD analysis project Ga0315338, IMG submission 204518) | Ammonia-oxidizing marine archaeal communities from Monterey Bay, California, United States - ASW #8 | ecosystem: Environmental > Aquatic > Marine > Coastal | place: USA: California | collected... | reverse complement strand
ACCGCTGCGGCCGGCTGCACGAATAGTGCGGCCGAAGTTGCCAAGGCAAACCCGGTCAAGGCGGCGCGCCGTATTGGATTGCGTTTCAAGGTCATCGTTGGAGCCCCCCGGCTCGGTTATTTCGATGCACCGCCTCGCGCGTCGTGCGGCGCGTAAAATCGTACCACAAAAATATCAATTATTTCGCCTACGTCAATTTAATTTCGATTTTATTACGTTTTATGGCATATAATGGAATCGCGCATTTTGTGGAACGTGGTTTCAGCGCCTTTAGCGATATAGTCTCACCACGTTGGCGGTTCATTAAGGGGAGTTTTGGAGGCCAGTGGAAACGAACGAACGCCGGGATGCGAATGGCGCAACCTTGGCCAGCGACGTCTATGGCCGTTTGCGGCACGATATTCTGAGCGGCGTTCTGCCGCCGGGCGAAAAGCTGCGCGTCGAATTCATGCGTGACCGCTACAGTGTCGGAAACAGCCCCATCCGCGAGGCGTTGAACCGTCTGTCGTCAGACGGCCTGGTCATGCGCGAGGACCAAAAGGGCTTCCATGTCGCCAGCGTCAGCCGCTCCGAGCTGGAGGAGCTTGTGCGCACGCGCTGCTGGCTTGAAGAGATCGCTTTACGAGAATCAATTGCGCATGGCGGTACCGAATGGGAAGAAAATCTGGTGCTCGCTTTTCACCGCATGTCCCGCGTCCCGCGCTCATCGAAGGAGCGGACCTATTCCGCCAATCCGGAATGGGAAGGGTTGCACCAGGCATTCCACGCCGCGCTTATCGGTGCGGCGCGGTCGCGTTGGCTCGATGGGTTCTGCACGCAGTTGCGCGATCAAGCCGACCGTTATCGGCAATTCGCGGTCGCGGCCAGCTACCCGCGCCGCAACGAGTTGGATGAACATCGGGCGATCTTCGATGCCGCCATCGACGGCGACAGCGACGCGGCCATACGTCACCTGCACGCGCACTATCAGCGTACGGCGGACATCATTCAGAACTCCGAATCGGAATTTCTCGCCGGCGACGAGGCCGCTGAATAAATCTCGTTAGGGACGCTTTACCGTCCAAACATCGGTTACGGTCGAGCCGGCCTGACGCATCACTTTCGAGACCGGACAATAACGCGGCAAATCGGCCTTCACCCTTTCCATCGCGCCGTCATCGGCATCTGTCGTCACGTCGATCATGATCTCGATATCGTCGAAGGGAAGATCGATTTCCTCCTGCAGGGTCACCCCGCGCCGGTCGAACTTGGACACCACATTGACGTGAAAGTCCTGAAACGCGACACCATGCTTTTCGGCGCATTTGTGTGCGATCACGTTGGTGCACGCCGCCAGAGCCGACATCAGGGTTTCTGTCGGCGACGGCCCCTGGTTCGTGCCGCCGCGCTCTACGGGTTCGTCGATCGTCATGCCGGTATCGCGGACGGTGACATCGGTGCGCGAATGGCTGGGGCACGCCGCTTCGAGGCGCATGGTCACGACGGTTTTCATTTTCGGCGGTGCCATAACTTTACTCCTGGTGCATTACAAAATCGTGCAGGCCTGATCGAATTCGAGGCGCGGCAGGCGGCCGAAAATTGCCGTCTCGTCCCCATAACCGATCGCGCAGACGAAGTTCGATTTTACACTGGTTCCGGCAAAAAACGCAGCATCCGCCTTGGCGTTATCGAAACCGGACATCGGGCCCGCATCGAGTCCTAGGGCGCGGGCGGCCAGGATAAAATAGGCCCCTTGCAACGACCCATTGCGGAACGCCACGGTTTCCGCCAAAGCCGTATTGTCGGCGAACTTCGTTTTGTACTCCGGCTTGTGCGGGAAAAGCGTGTCGAAATTTTCGTAGAAACTTGTATCGAAACCGATAATGGCGACCACCGGCGCCTTCTCGGCCTTCGCGACATTGCCGGGCGCCAGCGCCGGCGCCAAACGCGCCTTGGCCTCGGAACTGCGCAGGAACGTTATCCGCGCCGGCTGACCGTTATTGGCGGTCGGACCACAGCGGACAATCTCATACAGCTCGTGCAATTGCGCGTCGGATACGGGCCTGTCCTGCCAGCCATTGTGCGAGCGCGCGCAGCGAAACAGCAGATCGAGTCCATTGTCGTCGAGACGCGTCACACGACCGCGAAGGTCGCGGACGACCTGCTGGGCCTCGGCGACGATCCGGTCTTCAGCAAAGTCGGTGCTCATTCAGGCTTCGTCCTCGATCGGATTACTGAGTATCCCGATGCTTTCGATTTCGACTTCAACCGTATCGCCCGGCTTCATCCAGACCGGCGGCGTACGGGCATATCCTACGCCCGACGGCGTACCTGTCGCCAGCAGATCACCCGGTTCGAGGCTCATGGCCTCGCTGATAATCGACAGGGCCGCCGCGACCGGGAACACCATGTCGTCGGTACTCGTGTCCTGCATGACCTGCCCATTGAGCCGGGTCTGCAGCCGCAAGCCCGTGCCGCCCGGCGACACTTCATCCGCCGTCACAAATTCCGGGCCAAAGCCGCCGGTACCGTCGAAATTCTTGCCTATGGTCCACTGCCCGGTCCGGCGCTGGTAATCGCGCAAGGTCGCATCGTTGAAGACGGAGTAGCCGGCGACGGCGTCCAGCGCGCGCGCCTCATCGACCCGGTGTATGGGCTTCCCGATAACGGCCAACAACTCACCTTCGTAATCGAGTTGATGGGAGACCGGCGGTCGGACGATCGGTTGACCGGCGCCGACGAGCGAGAGCCGCGAGCGCATGAAAATATCGGGATGGGCCGGGACATCGGCGCCGCCTTCCTTGGCGTGCTCCGCATAGTTCCGCCCGACACAGAGAATTTTCGGCGGATCGGGGATCGGCGGCAGTAATTCTAACGTATCGAACCGCAACCGAGCATCGTCGCCGGCATTCGAAGCCGCCGCCTGTGCAGCGGACAGCCCGTCCGATGCCAAAAGCCCCAACAGCGTCTGTGGCAGCTGCGGGGCCGCCACGAAAAGATCGACGACAATATCGCCCCGCCGGACACCAATGGCGGCGCCGCCTGCCTTCTGAAACGCGACAATCCTCATCGAAATTCTCTCATGTTTCGCCGAAACCGTGCCGGCATTTAGGTGCACAACGATCAAACGACCGGGAACTTACGTCGAATAAATCGATCTATCCATCAAAATATCGATTTATTTTAATATTCTGGAAAATGATCGATTGAAAACCCAATTGCCGCACTATTCCCGCGGCTGCCCCGACCGGCTAGCATGACGTGCCGTCGATTGTTGAGGAGGAGGGTGTTTTGACCAATGCACTGCGCGACGTCGCGATTGTCGGCGTTGCCGAATCGGATCTGGGCCGGGTGCCCGGCAAGTCGAAATTCCAACTGTCGGCGGAGGCGAGCCGGGCGGCGCTTGATGAGGCCGGGTTGACGAATAAGGACGTTGACGGGCTGCTGACCACCATCATTACCGAGGGCGGCCAGTTCTCGACCATGCTGATGGCCGAGTATATGGGCATCACGCCGCGCTTCACCGACTCGACGTCGATCGGCGGATCGTCTTTTGTCGCCTATGTCGAACATGCCGCGATGGCGATCGCCACGGGGCTGTGCGAGGTGGCGCTGATCTGCCACGGCAGCACCAACATCTCCGACCGCGGCGGTAAAGGCGGACCGGTGTCGGCCTCGACCGACGTGTTCGGGCCGAGCCAGTTCGAAGAACCCTACGGCGTTTCCACGGTCGGCAGCTACGCGCTGGCCGCACAGCGCCACATGCACCAATACGGCACGACCAGCGAACAGCTGGCGGAAATCGCGGTCGCAACACGCCATTGGGCGTCGATGAATCCAAAAGCGCGCATGCGCGACCGCATCACGATCGACGACGTGCTGGACAGCCGGGTGATCGCTTCGCCGCTGCATCTGCTGGATTGCTGCCTGGTGACCGATGCCGGCGGCGCGGTCGTACTGACCTCAATGGAACGCGCCCGCGACCTTAAATCGAAACCCGTCAGGGTTCTTGGCACCGGCGAAGCACACACCCACCGCATGATCAGCCAGATGCCCGACCTGACCCAGACGGCAGCCGCGATTTCCGGCAAGCTCGCCTTCGAACGGGCCGGACTGACGCACGCCGATATCGATGTGGCGGAGATCTATGACAGCTTCACCATCACCGTACTGCTGACCCTGGAGAGTCTCGGGTTTTGCGGGAAAGGCGAAGGTGGGGCGTTCGTGGAAAACCAGCGTACCGCGCCCGGCGGCAACTTTCCGATGAACACGCAGGGCGGCGCGCTCAGCTACACCCATCCGGGCATGTTCGGCATCTTCACCGTCATCGAAGGCACGCGGCAAGTGCGCGGCGACGGCGGCCCGCGCCAGGTGCCGGACGCCAAAATCGCCTTGTGCAACGGTACCGGCGGCGTGCTGTCGTCAACGGGAACTATAATCTTGGGGAGGGACTGATCATGGCCTTGCCACCACTACCGCGGCCCTATCAGGACACCGCCGAATATTGGTCGGCCGCCCACGACCACCGTTTCGTTATCCAGCGCTGCAAGGATTGCGGCGAACACCAGTTCTATCCGCGCGGCGTCTGCAGCCACTGCCTGTCGAGCGATCTTGAGTGGGACGAGGCCTCCGGCAAGGGAACGGTGTACAGCTGCTCCGTCAACTACCGCGCACCGCATCCAGGCTTCGCCGACAATCTGCCTTTCGTCTTAGCCATCGTCGAACTGGAAGAAGGGCCGCGGATGATGACCAACATCGTCGATTGCGACCCGGAGTCCGTAACCATTGGCATGGACGTCACGGTGACCTTCGACGACGTCACGGATGAGATCACCCTGCCGAAGTTCCGACCGGCCTGAACACGCCGCTAAACGCACAGGAGACATCATCATGAGTAACGGACAACCGCGCGTCGCGGTCATCGGCACGGGCGGCACGATATCGTCGGTCGGGCGCAACAGCCTCGACATCGTGCGCTATGTCGAGAACGGAAAAATCTATCAGGTCGACGAACTACTGAACGCGTTTCCGGAGACCTTGGAACAGGCGGATGTCGTGCCGGTACGGTTGCGCGCCATGCCGAGCACCGCGATCGGCCCGACGGAGTGGCTGGAGATCAACGAGAAGATTCATGCACTGGTCGAAGACGACCCGTCGCTCGCGGGCATCGTCATCACGCACGGCACCGCGACCCTGGAGGAAACCGCCTATTTCATGAATCTGTCGGTCCAGGTCGACATTCCCGTCGTCCTGGTCGGCGCGCAGCGGCCAGCCACCGGGCTCGGCACCGACGCCGGGATGAATCTGGTCAACGCGATCCGGGTCGCCAAGGATCCCGCTTCCAAAGGTCGCGGCGTGCTCGCCGTCCTCAACGACGAAATCCACTTCGCGCGCGACGTCACCAAGACATCGACCTTGCGCCTGCAAACCTTCAAGAGCCGCGACTTCGGCATGCTGGGCCACGCCGATTTCGATAAGATCGCTTACTACCGCATGCCGGAACGTCGGCGGATGCCGGACACCGAATTCGACGTGCGCGGCCGCACCGAACTGCCCCGTGTCGATATCTCGATGACCTATGCCGGTGCCGATGGGACCGTGATCGAAGCGCTCGTCGCGGCCGGCGCCAAGGGCATCGTCGTCGGCGCGATGGCGCCCGGCTACAACACGCCGACGGAGTTCGAGGCGCTATGCGCCGCCGCTGAACAGGGGGTCAAGATCGTGCAAAGCACCCGGGCCGGCAGCGGCAGGGTCGGCGACGTCCCCTCAAGGCGCGCGCCGGGCGCGGTGCTGGCCGACAACCTCACACCGCAGAAGGCGCGGGTCCTGCTGATGCTGGCGCTGACAAAGACGGACGACCCGGCGGAACTGCAGCGCATGTTCGACGAGTATTGAGCCGGCGCAAAAAAGGACGGAGCGCCGCAGCGCCCCGTTTTTCTTAATTCTGCAGTTTCCACTTCCGACCGAGCCCGGCGAAGAAGCCGCGTTCGGTTTTCAGCGCGATCCAGGTGTTGATGTAATTGATCCAGACCTGGTCGGACTGCGGCAGCAGCATCGCGATCGGCGTCCGCGCTTTCGGCTTGGAGACCGGCACGACCATCATTTGCGGATATTTCTCGACCAGCTTGTATGCCTCCACATTCGAGGTGATGTGCGCATCCGCGCGGCCCGCCAGCACTTCCTGGAAGTCGCGGGCCGGGGCCTCGACGATCTTGTGCTTGGCGTTCGGGAAGAACTGCTTGACCTGCTTCTCCTGCGTCGTGCCCAGCGTCGCCGCCACGGTCACGCCGGCCTTATCCAGATCGCCCCAATCCTTGAACTTGCCGGCGTTCTTCTTCAACGTCAGCGGCACCGTGGCGAGCGAGAAATAGCTGACCGAATAGCCGGTCGCCTTGGCGCGCGCCGGCGACACGGAGGCGGAACCGGTCATATGGTATTTGCCCGAGGTCACGCCGCTAACCAGCGTTTTCCAGTCGGTCGGCACGAACTCGACCTTGACGCCCAGATCCTTCGCCAGCGCCGTCATGACGTCGATATCGTACCCGGTGTACGAGTTGGTGGCCGGATTCTTCATCGTCATGGGGTTCCAGTCGCCGGTCGTCCCGACCTTCAACACCCCGCCGTTTAGAATATCCTGCAGCGCCGACTGGGCCAGCGATTGACCCGCCGCCGCGATCGTTAAAAATGCGGCCGCCCCTAGGGCCGAAATGATTTTAAGCGTCCTCATGGAACCCCTCCCTGGAAAGTTTCTAGCAAGAATTATCGCGTTGCCCCGTGCGAATTGCAACAAATTGTACTTATTGCATTCGACGCAACATTATGGACACTGATTGAGTGAAATGTGAGCCGTCGGCGTACCGATAGGGGGAATCATGCCGTCCAGCGGATCGGAATCGGTCATCAAGATCGCCAACGTTTACAAACAGTTCGGCGACTTCCAGGCGCTGAAGGACGTCTCACTCGACGTCGCGCCGGGCGAACGGGTGGTGGTCTGCGGGCCCTCGGGGTCAGGCAAGTCGACTTTGATCCGCTGCATCAACGGACTGGAGCAGCACGAGACCGGAACGATCACCGTCGACGGCGTCGAATTGGACCACACCGGCACCAGCCTCAAGGCGATCAAGGTCAAGGTCGGCATGGTCTTCCAGCAGTTCAATCTGTTCCCTCACCTGACCGTCCTGGAGAACCTGACCCTGGGACCGATCCGCGCGCGCGGCATGACGAAACCGGACGCCGGCGAACTAGCGATGCGCTATCTGGAGCGGGTCCGTATTCCCGAACAGGCCGATAAATATCCAGCCAAGCTTTCCGGCGGCCAGCAGCAACGAGTCGCCATTGCCCGCTCGCTCTGCATGGAGCCCAGCATCATGCTGTTCGACGAACCGACTTCGGCGCTCGATCCGGAAATGATCAACGAGGTGCTGGAAGTCATGACAGAGCTGGCGACGAGCGGCATGACGATGATCTGCGTGACGCATGAGACCGGATTTGCCCGGAGGGTCGCCGACAAGATGGTGTTCATGGACCAGGGCGAGATCGTCGAGGCGGCCGATCCCGAAAAGTTCTTCACCGCCCCGGAAACGCAGCGCTGCCGCGATTTCCTCGACAAGATCCTGCATCACTGATGCGTAGGGCGACGAAATATTTGCTTCTTGCGGTCGCTTTGCTGCTGCCGGGCTGTTCGGGTAATTGGGGCTGGTATGTCGTCAACCCCATGACCGAGTCCGGTCTCGTCAATCTAAAGTTCCTGCTGAGCGGCCTCTACTACACCATCCTCCTTTCGGTGACGGCGATCTCGATTTCCATCGTCGTCGGGCTGGTCATCGCCCTACCGGGGCTGGCGCGCAATCCCTATGTGCGCAGCATTAATCGGGTGTATGTCGAGCTCGTCCGCGCCGTGCCGATCCTGGTGCTGATCCTCTGGGTCTATTACGGCATGCCGCAGCTCGCCGGCCTGTCGATCGGCGTCTTCTGGGCTGGCGTGATCGCGCTGGCGCTCTCCGACAGCGCCTTCGAGGCGGAAATATTCCGGGCTGGCATGCAGTCGGTGAGCAAGGGACAGTACGAAGCCGCCCATTCGGTCTCGCTAAACTACGCGGACACGATGCGCTTCGTCATCCTGCCGCAGGCGATCCGACGCGTCCTGCCGGCGCTCGGCAACCAGCTCGTCTATATGCTCAAGATGTCCTCGCTGGTATCGGTGATCGGCATGCAGGAACTGACGCGGAAAGCGAACGAGCTGGTGGTGACAGAGTACCGTCCGCTAGAAGTCTATACGGTTCTTGTTCTGGAATACCTCGTCCTGATCCTGATCGTTTCCGCCGGCGTGCGCTGGCTGGAGCGGCATATGCAGGCCGACGAGCGCGGATAACGGGAGAACGATGTGAGTGCGTGGATCAAGATGATTTCGGACGAAGAGGCGGACGACGCGTTGCTCGATGTCTTGAAGCTGGCACGCACCCCGCACGGCACCGTCGACAATGTCATGCGGGTCCATTCGTTGCGCCCCAACACCATGCGCGGCCATGTTGTTCTCTACCGCGCGGCCTTGCATGACGGCGCCAACACCTTGCCCGAATGGCTGCAGGAAACCATCAGCTCCTACGTCTCCATTCTGAACGACTGCCCCTATTCGCTCGCCAACCATTGGGCCAATGCGCGCCATTTGATCGGCGACGAGGCGCGGGCCGACGCGATTGAGAAAGCGTTGCGCGACCGCACGCCGGAAGCCGCCTTCGACGGCGCGGAACTGGCGCTATTGCGTTATGCCGAAAAACTGACGGTCTCGCCCGGGGACATGGTCGCAGCGGACGTCGAAGCATTGCGCGCCACCGGCGTCGACGACGGGCAGATCCTGGAGGCCAATCAGATCATCGGCTATTTCAACTATGTAAATCGATGCCTCAACGGGCTGGGCGTCACGACGGATGGCGATGTCGTCGGCTACTACGCCGAAACGTGAGGGCTGGAGACGGCGGCATGGCATACGCGCAGGCAAAACGGTTCAATTCGGAACTGATCCCTGTCGTGAACATCGCACCGCTGCGCGACGGGTCCGATTCCCTCGGGGTCGCGAAAGCGCTCCACGCGGCGAGCCAGGGCGCGGGCTTCATTTATGTCAGCGGCCACGGCATCCCACCCGCATCCATCGAAACAGCCCGTAGCGCCGCCTTCGAATTCTTTCGGGCCGACGTAGATCAAAAGGCATCGGTAACGGTATCGCCAAAACACCGCGGCTGGCTCGGCCGCGACGGTGCGCGGATGCAGGACGATGCGAAACTCGACCTGAAGGAAAGTTTTATCTGGGGTTACCAGAACGCTGCCGGCGCGGCGCCGGACGATCACCCGGTTCGCGGGCCGAACCGCTGGCCGGATTTCCTGCCGGAATTGCAGCCGGTCTCGATGCGGTATTTCGAAGAGGCGCACGCCGTCGCCCATCATTTGATGCGCGGCTTCGCGCTGGGCCTCGGATTGGATGAAAAAATTTTCCTCCGGACCGCGGCGCGCCCGCTTAGCCGGGCCTCCTACGTCTATTACCCGCAGCAACCCGAAGAGGCGGGCGAGGATCAGTTCGGCGTCGGACCGCATACCGATTTCGGCGTCCTGACCGTGTTGTGCCAGGATTCCGTCGGCGGGCTGCAGGTCGAGGATATCAACGGCGACTGGGTGGAGGCGCCGCCGATCGACGGGACGCTCGTCGTCAATGTCGGCGATCTGCTGTCGCGCTGGACCGGCGGCGCGTACAAATCGACGCCGCATCGCGTCGTCAACAGCTCGGGGCAGGAGCGGCTCTCGCTGGTCCTCGCCTTCGATCCCGATTCCGACACGATGATCGACCCTCGGGAGGTTCGGGGGCCGGGTTATCGGCCAACGGAAGACCCTATTTCCTGCGGCGACTATCTGACTTGGCGCTTCCAGAAAGCGTTCTCCTACCGGTAGGCCGGAATCATGAGCGACCGAAAAGACGCCAATGAAATCGCCTCGATCGACCTCGCGATCGGTCAGGCGGTGCGCGATTTGCGCGAGAATCGCGGCCTGACGGCGCGTCAGCTCGCCGCCGAATCCGGTGTTTCGGCGGCGATGATCAGCCGTATCGAGAACGGCCAGGTCTCGCCCTCGATCTCGACATTGAATGCCTTGAGCCGGACGCTCGATGTGCCCCTGGTCAGTTTCTTCCGCGAAACCTCGTCGAATCATGTCGACTTCACGCACGTCAAAGACGGCGAGGGGCTGTACTCGACGCGGATGGTCGACAACCACAGTCATGAGTTCATCAACCTCGCCTTCCACACAAGGCGCGACCTGCAGTTCGAAGCGCGGCGCGTGACCTTGGTGCGCCAAACCGCACGGCCGCCGACCTATGTCGGTCATGGTGTGGTGTTCGTCTACGCGCTGAGCGGCGAGGCGATTTACAGTTACGGCCAACACGAATTCACGCTCAAGGCCGGCGACAGCCTCAGCCTGGATGCGGAGCTGCGGCACGGCTTCAAGCGGGTGATAACCGACGAATTCTCCTTTCTAACGGTACAGGCGGAACGGCGATGACGACCGACGACCTCACCGCCGGCGCGCGCAACCTCCTTGTCAATTGCGCGGAACTTGCCCCGGGCGAAACGGTGCTGATCGTTCGCGAATCGGCCGAATTCGGCTGGTACACCGACGACGCCTCGGAAGCCCTCGCATCGACCGCCCGGGCAATGGGAATCGATCCGACGTTCCTCGACGTCGGCGCACCGGACAACGACCGCGATCCCCGGGTCTCGGAGGCGATGGACGCGCACGACTGCACGGTGTTCATGGCGCGCATCGGCGACCAGGACCGTTTCGCCGAACCGGTACCCGGCCGGAAAACCGTGATGAGCTACGCCCGCACCGCAGAGGCGCTGGCGTCGGCGTACGGGTGCTGCGATCACCGCGCGCTGCTTCAGCTGAAAGAGGCGGTTAACGATATCCTGCTGAACGCCAAATCGATCCGGGTCACCTGCCCGCTGGGCACGGACCTCACGGGCAACGCCTTGGACGACGAACTGGAAGAAGTAAGCGACGTATCGGTGCGGCGATTTCCCATGGGCGTACCGCAACCTTTGAGCGCCACGGCGTTTTCCGGGTTCGTCGCGCTCGCGCGCTATCTGACGCCGACCGGTTCGAGAACCTACGACCCGCCCTCCATAGCGATCGACGGTGTGGTCATGGCAGAGATCGGCTACGGCCAGATCGCGAATCTGCACGGCGAAGACGATATGATCGACCGCATCCGAACGCATCACACGATGGTCGGCGAGAAATTCGGCATCGACGGCAACGCGATCCACTCCTTCCATGCCGGTATCCATCCGGCCAGCGGATACACGAAACCGGCGGCGGAAGACCCGGACCGCTGGTCGAACTCCGTCTTCACAAATCCCCGTATCCTGCACTTTCACACCTGCGGTGCCGTCGCGCCGGCGGAAATCTGCTGGATGCTGATCGACCACACCCTGACGGTCGATGGCGTCGATCTGTGGCAAGACGGCCGCCTTTGCGCGGACGCCTTCGAGGGAACGCGGCGCTGTCAGGAGGATTGGCCTGAACTGGCAGCGCTGATTGCCACTCCGACTCGGGACATCGGCCTAGTGTCCTGATCGTGAAATTCAAGGGATTGAATTTCGCGTGAATCATCACACTAAACAATTGAATCTAGTGTGATTCAGATCCTAAAGTTCGTCGCATTCAATGCGGCGAACTTCAGAATCATCACACTAGGCGATTGAACGGCTTCGCTACTGCGCCACGAAGCCGCCATCGACCGGCACTTCGATGCCGGTGATGTAGGACGCGTCGTCGCTGGCCAGGAACAAATTGGCGTGGGCGACTTCCTCGATCCGCCCCTCGCGGTTCATGGGAACGGCGGAAATCATTTTCTTTCGGACTTCAGGATCGGCGCTCATCATCGAGGTGCGCATCGCCGGCATCAGGCCCGGATGCACCGAGTTCACCCGAATGCCGTCGCGCGCGAACTGCACGGCCGCGGCCTTGGTCGCCAGGCGCACCGCACCCTTCGCCGCGTTGTAGCCCATATGCACGAAACGCTGCCCGGTCAGGCCCGAGATCGAGGAAATATTCACGATCGATCCGCCGCCGGCTTCCTTCATTGTCGGGATCACGTTGCGCATGCCGAGGAACACGCCGCGCGCGTTGACGTTCATCTGTTCGTCCCAGGTGTCGATGTTGAGGATGTCGGGATGGCTACCGCTGACACCGGCATTGTTCACCAGCACGTCGATCCGGCCGAAGGCCGACAAGGTTTCCGAAACAAGCGCATTCCAATCCGCCTCGCTGGTTACATCGAGCTTTTGGAAACGGGTTTCGCCACCAATCTCCGCCGCCAATGCGCTGCCTTCTTCTTCCAGAATATCCGTCAGGACGACCTTCGCGCCTTCAGCCGCGAACAGTTTCGCCGTTGCCGCGCCCATGCCGGACGACGCTCCTGTTACGATCGCCACCTTGTCCTTCAACCGCATTTCCTGCTCTCCCAAACGTTTATGTCGGCGTCAGGCTAGCCGACGACGACGCATTTGGCGACCGCGCGACGACAATTCCCCAGCCAATCATTTGCGCTGTATAATCTCAAAACCATGATGGAATCCCGAACCCTGAGCCTGCGCATAGGGCTTCTCTTTCTCCTTCTTGCCGCCTTCCTGCAAAGCGGTTGCGTCACCGCCAAATCGACGACCCAGCCCGTTCACCCGGCGCAGACAGGGATATCCGCACGTGAGTCCTTTTCTGAAGGACTTCAGTATTTGCGCGGCGATGGCGTGCCGCGTGACAACGCAAAGGCGGCCGGTCTCATACGCCCGGCGGCCGATCAGGGGTTGCCGCAGGCGCAGGTCGTATTCGGTATATTGTTGGAGCGCGGCAAAGGGACCACGCAAGACTACGATGCCGCACGACACTACTACGCCAAGGCCGCGGAACAGGGTAATACCGCCGGACAGCGACGCCTCGGCCAGCTCTTTTTGTCGGGTCACGGAGTCGAAAAAAATCCGGAACGAGCCCGGCACTGGTTCGAGCTTTCGGCAAAGCAGGGCGATGCCGTGTCGCAGGCGTTGCTCGGACAGATCTACCTCACCGGCAACGGGGTCGAACGAGATGTCGACCGCGCCGTCGAATGGTTCCAAGACTCCGCGTCGAACGGGTACAATCCAGCCCGGGTTACACTGGGCCTGCTCTACACACGCGGCCGATATATCCGACGCGATGACGAGACGGCCGTACGGTTGTTTCGCGCGGCCGCCCTCAGAGATAACGCAAGCGGGCAGTACTACCTTGCGCTGATGTACGAATTGGGTCGCGGCGTCGAAGAAGACATCGCGGAAGCGAAGCGGCTTTATCAACAAGCGGCAAATAACGGATTCGAAAAGGCGAAACGCAAACTTAAATCGCTGGCGAAAAGAGAAGAATCCCGAAATCTCGATATTGCCGGTGCCATCGAACAGGGCTCACCAAATCTATCGGATGAAATCGAAAGCGGGGAGACGTCCCCCAAATCGCGCCCACCGGGCGACAGGGCGGAAACGGTACTGGCCTATCAGCTGGGGATAATGCATTTGAAAGGAGAAGGCGGCGTCAAAAAGGACGATAAAGGCGCCGTGTTCATGTTCCGTAAATCGGCCGAAGCGGGCTACGCGAAAGCGCAGGTCGCGCTGGGCCTGATTTATCTGAAGGGCGGTCTCGGAATCGCTAAGGATGCGGAGCAGGCGATGCATTGGTTTGAACTGGCTGCGTCGCAGGATTTTCCGTCCGGACAGTATTATCTCGCCCTACTGCATTTGAAGGGACGCGCGGTTAAACAGGATCGCGCGAGGGCGGTCCGATTACTGAAATCTTCCGCCGGTCAGGACTATGCGCGCGCGCAGGTTTTGCTGAGCCTGCTGCATTATTCGGGAAAGTACGTCGCGCGCGACCCGGCGCGAGCCTTGGCCTGGGCGCGCCGCGCCGCGGAGCTGAAGAACACCCAGGGCATTTCCTGGTTCGGCCGGCTATTGGCGAAACAAAAAAGGTTCGATGAAGCGGCGCAATGGCTTTCGAAAGCAACCGATTTGGGCGAGTCGATTGCGAGAGCCACGCTGGGCTGGCTTTACCTCACGGGCAAGGGGGTCGCGCAGGATATCGTGAAAGCCGAAACGTTAATCCGCCAATCCGCGGAAGAAAGCGTTCACGACGCACAGTTTCTACTCGGTTTGATGTATCTAAAGGGCAATGGCGTCCCGCAGGACTGCGCATTGGCGCGGAAATGGCTCGAATTGAGCGCCCGGCAGAAGAATATTCGCGCCAAAAAACTATTGGCTCAACTGGAAATCGGTTTCGAAGCGTGCGGCGGCACGGTCTAGAGCGCATCACGATGAGTTGGAGCCGTTCCCAGTTTCAACCCATCGTGATGTGCTCTAATTTCAATAAAGTCGATCAGATTCACGCGGTTTTCGGATCGCTAAAAGCGATTCTGACAAACCACGATCTGATCTAGCCGACCGGCCTGGGGATTAATTCGCAACCTTCGGGAACAGCGCGACGATGGCGCCGAAACTGCGTTGTTTCGCATGAGCCAGCGGCGTGACCCCCTGATTGTCGGCAATCGAAATATCCGCACCCGCTTCGATCAGGATACGGACGGTTTCGACATAGCGCGGCCCGCCATCGCCCAGAACAACGGCTTCCATCAGCGCGGTCCAGCCGAGATTGTTGACGTGGTCTAGCGGCGCGGCGGCTTCGATGAGGGCAGCCACGACCTCGACATGGCCGAGATGCGCGGCGGCGATCAGCGCCGTGCCCTCGTAACGGCTGGTGACGTTCCCAGCACTGGTGCCGAGGGCAAGGGCAAGCCTGACCAAGGGCGCATCGTCCGCCACCGCGGCAATAGTGACGATGTCGTAGAAATCGTTTTCCAGCGCATTCATATCCGCGCCGGTAGCGGCTAGGGCGGCGACCACCGCATCGTGCGAATAAAAAGCGGCAACATGCAACGATGTACGGCCCGCGGAATCGCGCGCTTCAATTTCGATGCCTTGTGTATTGAGCAGGGTGAGCAATTTCGCCGCGTCACCCGCCACCGCCGCGGCATGCAACCCGGTATAGGCGGCTTCCTCAGCAGGAGACGGCGCGACCTGAGCCAACGCTGCACCCGCGAGCAGGACTGCCAAAATCGAGCCCGCCAGAGAACGAACCAAGCGCGGCATTGTCAATTTCCTTTTTCTGTGCGGTGAAATCACACCGCAGGGGCTCGATTATTGTTAACATTTGTTTGAGGAATGTTATCTCATTCTCTGACTTCGCAATTCGGAGGCTGGCCGATGGCTGTAAAAGAACTGATCGAAGAACAGCGCTTTCTGGTGGAAGTGGAACGCGGCATTCGCGAGGCCAACCAGGCGGTCATTCACGAACGGATTCCGCCGATCACAGCGGAGAACCTGATGCCATTCGCGACGTCAGTCGCCCGCCTTCGCGCGCGTTATCTCGAAGCGGCGTTCAGATTCACGGAAAAGGCCAGCGGCGACACACTCGAGGAAAGCGAAATCGAAGAGTTGCGGCGCCACCGCAGGGCGTTCGAAGAAGCGCGAGCCGCCTTCGAAGCGCTGCGGCATGCGATCGAACGCGGCTATGTCGAGCTGGGCGGAAATTAGCCCAATGGCAGACACCGGTGTATTTCGACTGCAATAAAATCGCTTAACCGGCCGCATCCTCCAATATCATCGCCGCACCCTTCTCCGCGATCATGATGGTCGCGGCGTTCGTATTCCCCGAAACCAGGGTCGGCATGATCGAGGCGTCGATGACACGCAGCCCATCGAGCCCGTGCACCCGCAACCGATCGTCGACCACGGCCATGCGGTCGGTCGACGGTCCCATCTTGGCGGTGCCGCTGATGTGGTAGAGCGTCTGCCCGGTCGCGCGCGCGAACGCTTCGTAGTCGGCGTCGCTCTGGCATTCATCGCCTGGGGTCAGCTCGAATCGGCGGAAAGGATCGAACGGCGCGGCCTCGACGATGCGGCGGCCGATCTTCATGCCGTCGATCAGGCATTGCACGTCGCCCGGTTCCGACAAAAAGTTGCAGCGGATCGCCGGCGGCGTCGCAGGGTCGGGCGATTTGATATGGATCGTGCCCCGGCTCTCCGGCCGCATCTGGCAGACCGCCAGGGTCATGCCCGGCTCGCGTTCCAACTCGCGCGTCGCCGGATCGGCATAGGAGGCGTGCGCCAGATGGAACTGGATGTCCGGCGTCTCCATATCGGGCCGCGTCCTGACGAATCCATAGGTCGCGCCCGCGCCATAAGTCAGAATGCCCCGCCCGAACAGGGCGTAGCGCATCAGCTCGCGCACGAGGGGCAAGCCGCGCGCCTTCTCATTCAGGGTGTTCGGCTTGCTGAGCCGCCAGCGCATCCGGGTGCCATAGTGGTCGCGGTAGTTCTCGCCCACGCCCGGCAGTTCGTGCAACACATCGATGCCGTGCGATTTGAGCAATTCCGGCTGGCCGATCCCAGATAGTTCGAGAAGTTGCGGCGATTGCACCGCGCCCGCGGACAGGTTGACCGCGCGGCCGGCCCGCGCCTCGCGTTTTTGTCCGCGCGCCGTATAGCGGATACCCGCCGCGCGCTTGCCCTCAAGGATCAGGCCGGTGGCGAAGGCTTCCGTCTCAATCTTCAGATTCGGGCGCGACGCCACAGGATGCAGGAAAGTGCGCGCCGTGCTGGATCGCTTGCCGTCGCGCATCGTCAGCTGGTAATAGCCGAAGCCTTCCTGGTCGCCATTATTGTAGTCCGGGTTGCGCGGATAGCCGCAGGCCTCCGCCGCGTCGATGAAGGTATCGAGCAGCTCGTGCTTTTCGGTCGTCTCGGTGACCCCAAGCGGCCCCTCGGTACCGCGCGTCAGGTCGCCGCCATTGACGAAGGTCTCGGTGCGACGAAAATAGGGCATCACCGACTCGTAGGCCCAGCCACGATTGCCGAACTGCGACCAGGTGTCGTAATCGAGCGGCTGGCCGCGCACATAGATCAGCCCGTTGATCGAAGACGAGCCACCCAACGTCTTGCCGCGCGGCGTTGCGATTGCCCGGTTGCCGGTGCCTTCCTCCGGTTCGGTCTCGAAACCCCAATTGTATTTCTTGCTGGTCAGCAGCTTGTAGAAGCCGGCCGGAATGCGGATGTAGAGACTGTTGTCCTTCGGTCCCGCCTCGAGCAATAGCACCCGGTTGTTCGGGTCAGCGCTAAGCCTGTTGGCGAGCACGCAGCCAGCCGAACCGGCACCGACGATGATGTAATCCCAATCGCTCATATTGACTCCGATGCACCGCCGGAAAAAATTTGCGAGACTATAAGCCGATGTCTCCTGCGCCGAAATATCAACCTGTCGAAAGGTGCGACCAGCGATGAGCCTGCGTATCGGACTTTTCTATCCCAACACGCCGAGCATGCACGCGCTCGCACCCGACGTCGTGCAGCAGAGTCCCGACCTCCTGGATATGCAGAGCCACGTCGCCTGCGCGCAAACCTGCGAGGCGATCGGACTCGACTATCTCTTCATGGCCGAAGTCTGGGGGCCGTACGGACCGCGCGCCAGCGAAAGCGGCATCGTCGATCCGACCCTGCTGTCGCCGATACTGGCCGCCACCCTGATTCCGGTGACAACGAAGATCCGGCTGATCACCACGATCCACACGTCATGGTTCCATCCCCTCGCCGTGGCGCGGATGGGCGCCGCGCTGGACAGCCTGTCGAGCGGCCGCTGGGGCCTCAATATCGTCACCGGCGCCGGCTTCGCCGATCAGTTGGTCGGTGCCGAAAGCGAGGAGCTGGATCACGATGCGCGCTACGACCGGGCGGCCGAGGTGGTCGAGATTATGACCCAAGCCTGGTCGCGCGGCGAAATCGATTTCGAGGGCGACCACTTCCGCATCTCGGGACGCATAGTCGGGCCGCGCACGGTGCAGCAACCGCGGCCCCTACTGGTCAGCGCCGGCGCTTCCGAAGCGGGCCGCCGATTCGCCGGGCGCTACGCCGACACCGTCTTTATGCCGGGCCGCACGCCGCTTGAGGAATGCCGGCAACGGATCGCCGATATACGCCGTATCGCCCGCGAAGCGGGCCGGCCGGACGATGCCGTCAAGCTCCAGATGCATGCCAGTATCCTGGTGCGGGAGACAGAGGACGAGGCGCAAGAGGCCTCCGCCGCGCTCGGTGAGTCCGTCGATCCCGAAATCGTGGTCGAGTACCTCAACAGCATCCGGCGCAACATCTCGACCTATGACGACATCTACGCGCAACTCGGCGAGTTGGAACTGCGCAAGATCGGCAAGGTGTCCGGCGCGCGGGAAATCCATGCCGGCGCGGACCGGGCGGCAGACGAGATCGAACGGCTGGCGACGGAATTCGGCTGCGACGGCCTCGCGCTCACCTTTCCCGTCTGGCAACCCGAAGAGATCCGCCGGTTCGGCGAGCTGGTGCTGCCGCGCCTGGCGAAACGAGGCTTGTGGACACATCCGGAAAACCGCGGCTGGTCCTGGTGAAGGCGGGGCACGGGACAACAGTGGAGTAGAGGCGATGGCGAACATCACGGTTACACCCCTATCGGCGCATATTGGTGCAGATGTCGGCGGTGTCGATTTTGGCGCGCCGCTGACGGACGAAGATTTCGCCATCGTGCTCGACGCGTTCCACCGTCATTCGGTGATCCGCCTGCGCGGCACCGGCGCCACGGATACGGACGTAGTCGAATTCAGCGCCTGGTTCGGCCGCAACAAGATCCACGATTTACGGGACTATCTAGACGAACGGCACCCGGAGCTGATGCGAATCTCGAACATCGAAGAGAACGGCAAGCCGATCGGTTTGAAGGATTCCGCCGTCTTATGGCATTCCGACATGGCCTATCGGGAGGACCCCAACCCGATATCGGTCCTGGTCGCGGAGGAGATCACCTCATGGGGCGGCGGCACGCGCTTCGCCAGTATGCGAGCCGCCTACGACGCGCTGCCGAACCCGATGAAAGCAAGGCTGGAGGGATTGCAGGCCGTCCACTCCATCCGAAACTATGCCTACAAACCGGACGAAGGCATGCCGCCGGACATGCAGGACAAGTACCCGGAAGTGCGACATCCCGTCGTCGTCGCCCATCCTGCCACCGGGCGCCCGGCGCTCTACGTTTCGGAAGGTACGACCGTCCGCATCGACGGCATGGGCGAGGCGGAAAGCCGCGAGACGCTCGACTGCCTGCTCGAGCACGCTGCGCGCCCGGAATTCACCTGGACGCAGGACTGGGCGGCCGGCGATATCGTGGTCTGGGACAATCGCGTCGTCGTCCACCAGCAGACGCCGTACGACCCGAACGAACGGCGCCTGCTGAAACGCACCACGGTCATCGAGGCGCATCCAGGGGTTTAGCGTAGATCCCTTACACCGCCGGAATTGGCTTTTCCTCGCCCACCAGGGTTATCCGGTGCATCACGCGGCGGATCGAGCGATTGTCGAACGGCTCGACCGCATGCATCGTGCAGCGGTTGTCCCACATGATGACGTCGTCCTTCGTCCAGACATGGCGGTACACGAAGCGGTCTTCCGTGGCGTGCGCGATCACTTCGTCGAGCAGCGCCCGGCCTTTATCCGCCGCCATGCCCTCGACCCGCGCCATGGTGTGCGGCGACAGGAACAGGCAGCGCCGCCGCGTCACCGGATGCAGCCGAACCAGCGGATGGCGCACCGGGGGCATGTCCTCATAGGTCCCTTTGGCGGGTCTGGTGTCGGGGCCGTGCGCCAATTCCAAAATATTGTCATGATCGTGCACGACCCAGAGCCCTTCGACGCACCGCTTCATGCCGTCGGACAGCGCATCGTAGGCGTCGTACAGATTGGCGAAGCGCGTGTTGCCGCCCTGGTTGGTGATTTCGATACCGTGCAGGATCGAGCCGTTGCTCGGCACCTCGCGGAACGAACTGTCGCTGTGCCAGCGCCAGGACTGGCTGACATACTGCCAGGCGGTGTCGTCCGGCGGGATGAAGTCCCCGTTCTCGTCCAGGTTCGAGACCCTGTAGATTTCACGGTTACGCGACGCGCGGTGCGCCAACGAGGGATGGATCTCCAGTGCGCCGATTTGCCGGCCGAACGCGACCAACTGATTGTCACTGATCGCCTGACCGGAAAAGACCAGGACGATGTGATCCATCCAAGCCTTGAGAAGCGCATTGACCATCGCTTCGTCGAGCGGCCGCGACAGATCCACGTCGTGGATGGCGGCGCCGATGGAAGAGTGCAAGGTTTCGATTCGCATTACGGCCTCACGGTTTGGGGATGATCTAGCCGGGCCAGACGCCTGGCACCTTGGCCGCCAGCCACTGTACCAATGCCGCGTTGGTTTCCGCCGGCCGTTCCTGCGCCATCCAATGGCCGGACCGTACCACCCGTTCGGTCAGTTCGGCGCAAAGACCGCGTTGCGGTTCCGCCAGGCGGGAAATCATGCACTCGCAGGTGTGATCGTATTCCGCCGCAATAAACAGCACCGGCATATCCAGCCGCCCATCGTTGACGGCGTGTGCCGCGTATTCGGCGTTGGCCGCGTGATTCATGTACCAGGAGGCCGGTCCGAAAAAACCATTCCGCTGGAGCGCGGCGGCGTAGATGCTGAGATCGCGCGCGCTCACCACATCGGTGTCGATCGGGATGTCCGGCGCCTCACTGGCGCCGCCAAACCAGCCGCCTTCCCTGTAGACCAGGGCGTTGCGCCAAATCTTACCTTCGGCCAGCGGCGCGCCTTTTCGGAACAACGCCTTGACCGCGTTATAGGGGTTCGCATCGAACGGTGCGATCGCTTGGGCAAAGTCGTCCTCGTAGAAGCGCTGGTACTCCCATTGACCATAAGGAAACTCGCCTTCCGGATAGGTCGTCCTGTCCAAAAGCGGCAAACAGGCCTCTACGCCGCGCTCCAATGTGCCAAAGGGGACGCAAAGATTGGCGACGGCATGGCACCGTTCCGGATTGTGGCTGGCGATACTCCAGACTGCCGGTGCTCCCCAGTCGTGCCCGACCCAAACCGCCTTGTCGTAGCCCAGCGCATCGGCCAGTCTGATCATGTCGCCGACGATAAGTTCCAGCGCATAATCTTCGTGCCGATCGTATACCGACGAGCGGCCATAGCCCCGCATGTCCGGCGCAATCGCCCGGAAACCCAAGCTGCCTAAACAAGCAAGCTGGTGGCGCCAACTGATCGAAAGCTCCGGCCAGCCATGACAGAAAATCACCGGCGGCCCATCGACCGGACCGGCCGCGAGATAGAATGTCGTGTGGTCGCCGGTGCGGACGACATGCTCGGTAACGGTCGTCATAAAGCGATGCCTTCCCTGTGAAGTCCCTCGCGGAAACCCTTACCCCGGAATGTCTCGGCAAACTTAGCTGTACTGTTTCAAGGTCCGCCGCGCGATGACCATGCGGTGCACTTCGGTCGGGCCTTCGTAGATCCGGGCCAGACGGATGCGCTGTGACATGATGGCGAAGGGCAATTCGCGGGTCATGCCCATGGCGCCGAAACTCTGCATCGCCTGGTCGAGAATTTCCGTCGCCATTTCCGTCGCGAACACCTTGATCATCGAAGCCACCGTGCGGACATCCTCGCCGCGGTCCTGCTTCTGCGCGGCGTCCATCACCATCAGGCGGGCGGCGTGGATCTTGGTCGCGCCGTCGGCGATCCACCATTGGATAGCCTGCCGGTCGCTCAGCTTGGTGCCGAAGGTCTCGCGCTGCTGGGTGTGTTCGCACATCATTTCCAGCGCCCGCTGCGACATGCCCACGCACATCGCGCCCATCTCGAGCCGACGCACGGTCAGTCGCTTCTGCATCGGCGCAAATCCGGCGCCGACTTCGCCCAGGACCTGGCTGTCCTTCAGGCGCAGATCGTCCATGATCAGCTCATAGGTCCGCGACCCGCCGAGCATGGGAATCTCGCGCTCGATGATGAAGCCGGGCGTGCCCTTCTCGACGATGAAGGCGGTAATGCCGCCGCGCGCGCCCTTATCAGGGTCGGTCATGGCCATCAGGATAATGAAATCCGCGGCGGGTACGTTGGAAACCCATATCTTGCGGCCGTTAATCACCCATTCGTCGCCGTCGCGGATGGCGCGGGTCTTCATCTGCGCCGGATCACCGCCGGCGCCCGGCTCCGAGATGGCAATACAGGACTTCGCCTCGCCCTGCGCATAGGGCAACATGTATTTCTCTTTCTGCTCCGGCGTCGCAACCGCCATCAGCATGTGCAAGTTCGGCGAATCCGGCGGGATAATAAACGGTGTGACCGTGCTTTTCAGCTTCTCCTGAATCGCCAGCATCACCGTGGTCGGCAGGTTCGCGCCGCCGAATTCCTCTGGCGCGTCGAGCGCCCAAAGCCCGTATTCCCGGCATTTCGCCAGCAACGGCGCCTCTTCTTCCGGCGTCAACGCCAACGGCCCGCCCGCCGCCTCGCGCGCCATCACGGCTTTCTCGAGCGGCATCAACTCGTCATCGATGAACTTGCTGGCGAGATCGATAATCATCCGCTCGTCTTCGGCGAATTCGACGGTCATGGTGGTGTTTCCTTTGCGTTAGAACGTTCTAGCTACACGGCATTGCTTTCGAGGCCGCCGAGCGTATTTACAATGCCGCGATGTGGCAAGACACCGGACGGCGCTTGATGCTTTACCCGCGATCCCGATAGGTGGGATCATCGAATGCTGCCGCCGCGAAGAATTAGGTTGGAACCGCGAACCGCCATGAACACGCCATCACCCGCTTCTACAGACGCGCGGACGATCCTGCCGACAACGGTCGGCTTTATCGGCTACCACGCGATCCAGCGTCCGAATAACGTCGCCGTCATCCAGAATGGGCAGGAAATCTCCTACGCAAAACTATATGGCGACATCGGCCGGACAGTTGCGGTTCTCCGAGACTACGAATTGAACCCAGGCGGCAGCGCGGCTGTGGAATGCCCGCAATTCTACTTGAATTGGGTCCTGTAGCTGGCTTTCGAAACGCTCGGGGTGGCGACGCTTTCCTATAGGCAACAGGATGCCGAGGGCCTTCAGGCCATTCTCGGCGCTATGGATATCGTGATGTGCTCGGACGAGGCAAATGCGCCAGCGGACGCGAAACGCGTTCAAATCCTCGATCGGGATTGGTTCACCGCGACCCTCGACGGTGAGCCGGAAGCGCCCTTGCGCGCCCATCCCATCGGACCCGAAACGCCGATCCGGATCGTACGGGGATCGGGAACGACCGGCAGCACGAAATGGATGATCCACACCGGCCGTATCCGAGAGTTCCGCATCAACCAATACGCATTCCACGCCGGATTCAATCAGGCTTCGCGTTTCCTGATGACCTTGAATTTCGGCATGCAGTCCTTTTACGCCTACCTGACCGCCTGCCTTCGCATGGGCGGGGTCTGCATCAACGATCCCGAAAACGATACCGCCGGCGCGCTCGCGAAACATGCGGTGACGCATGTCACGATGCTACCTCACATGCTCAATTCCGTACTCGACGGTTTGCCCGACGGTTACGACAAACCGGAAAACCTGATCATCTTCACCAATGGCGCGTCGATATCGAAACCGGTCCGCGATCGGGTCAAGCAGTCGCTCGCGAACGACCTTGTCGATTGTTACGGGACCAATGAAATCGGGCCGGTCAGCATTACCGGGGAAGACGGCGTCGGCACGGTTTTGCCCGGTGTCCGGATACAGACCGTCGACGACAATGACGAACCCGTCATCGGTACGCCCGGCCGATTACGGATCATGAGCGAAGGGAGCGTCGGCGGCTACCAGGACGACCCGGAAGCGACACGAGCGATGTTTCGAGACGGCTGGTTCTATCCGGGCGACTTGGCGACGATAAGGGACGAACGTCGATTCGAACTCATCGGCCGCGCGGACGATTTGCTCAATATTCGCGGCATCAAGATTTCGCCGCAAAAGATAGAGGAGAAACTTCTGCGGGAACTCCCAGTCACGGACATCTGCCTCACGGCATTGGCCGACGATTCGGGGATGGAACAGATTTGGGTCGTCGTCGAGCCCGATGAGAAAGCCCTAGTGAGCGCGATTCAGAAAATGCTCGTACCGTAGCTGCCGGCATGGTTCGGGTCGATCAAGCTAGTCGCGGTCGCAAAAATTCCGCGTACCGACAACGGTAAGGTTCGGCGCAACCAGCTGAATAAGGCGTTGAAGACGCTATAAATTCCCGCCAACACCCGATGTTAGCCGCCTG
>Ga0315338_1001792_pt1 | contig 24258 bp, 17 predicted proteins | sample ASW8metaG_FD_204518 | JGI IMG/M metagenome (GOLD analysis project Ga0315338, IMG submission 204518) | Ammonia-oxidizing marine archaeal communities from Monterey Bay, California, United States - ASW #8 | ecosystem: Environmental > Aquatic > Marine > Coastal | place: USA: California | collected... | reverse complement strand
CCCAGTACTGGGTGGTGCTTAGGGTGATGTCATTGTTGATGAGATGGGTACGAGTGGACGCATTTGTTATGCCTCCCAGGCCGACACTTATCTCCGCTCCGATCAGGTTGTAAGTCGATGAGTTCGCGAAAAAAATGAGACCTTCGACCCAGTGGAAACTAGAAACTGTCGGGAACGGGCGTGGAGAGTCTCGAAAATCGATGTTGGCCGTTGCATTGTTCGGGGGCGCGCCGTTTGGGTTGTAGTTGTTCGGATTGGTGATGTCGTTGTTTGTTCCGCCGCCATCCCACTCGTAGAAACTCGAGCCCATAGCTGGAGGCGTTCCCAGCATACCAAGGGCCACAAGGGCCAGAATGGACACGCCAATAAGTGTGTGCAGTGATCGGTCAGTAGCTGGGCAGCTCGGCCCGCCCGGGTTGTTCCGCATCTGGTAGGACATCTTCTCTCCTCGCGTTGGGTCATCGCAGAGGACGCGTCATCTGAGGCAGAAAACGGCAAAAAAAGTCAGTAAATCTTTAGTGGGAGGGGGGCGGTCCCTTCCGGTGATAGACTTGACCTGCAGGAAGTCGTACACGACCGAGCGGGGATGTCTCCTTTGGCGGACCACGAACCGGATCGAATCGCAGCGTTCACCGAGGCCCGGGAACTCGCTCCCGCCGAACGTGCTACCTATCTTGCGGATCTTCGGTGCCGTAACCCTGCTGCCGCCGACGAAGTGGGTCGGCTACTCGAGTCACATGAGGAACTCGGCGACTTTCTCGAGGCACCGCCTGCTGGTCCTGCACTCTCGAACCTCTTCCACGAACCGGAAGATCAGATCGGCCGCACTCTTGGAGCCTACCGGCTCAAAAGTGTCCTCGGCGTGGGAGGGATGAGTGTTGTCTACGCAGCCGATCGCGCTGACGAACGTTTCAGCAAAACCGTCGCGATCAAGTTGGTCCGGGCGGAGGGTGACGAAGATCTAGTTCGCCGGATCGATCGTGAACGGCGGGTCCTAGCGCGCCTTGAGCATCCGAACATCGCTCGCCTCCTCGATTCAGGAGAAGCTGAGGACGGATCCCCCTTTATCGTGATGGAAAAGGTGGACGGCCCTTCCGTCGACCGCTACTGCGATGAGCATCGGCTGGGAATCGAAGACCGCCTGCGTGTCTTTGTCACCGTTTGCAGTGCTGTGGAGTACGCGCGCAGTCAGGGGATCATCCATCGCGATCTCAAGCCTTCGAATGTGCTGGTCTCGGGGGCCGGAACGGTCAAACTCCTCGACTTTGGGATTGCCAAGGCCGTCGACGGGATCGGGGTTGGCGCTGAGCTGACTCAGACCGGAGCGGCCCTGATGACACCGCTCTACGCGAGCCCCGAGCAGATCGCCGGGACTCGCATTTCGCCGGCCACGGATGTGTATACACTCGGCGTGCTCCTCTATGAACTTCTCTCAGGTGTGCATCCGTATCGGGGAGCGGCGAGTGTCGCTCAGGTTCTGGACGCGGTTCGGCGCTCGGAGCCGCCCCTTCCCAGCGCCTCTGCTGCCGAGGCGGCCGGGCCCGCGCTCGCAGCCCGGCGGACTACCGCGACGGGGCTTTCCCGTCGCCTCGGTGGAGATCTCGACAACATCGTTCGGAAAACCATGCATCGGGATCCGAGCCGGCGATACCGCTCGGCGGGTGAGCTTGCCGCAGATGTCCAGCGGCACCTCGAGGCTCGGCCCGTCCTGGCCCGGCCCGATACATTACGCTATCGATTTGGTAAGTGGCTCCTTCGAAACCGAATTCCGGTAGCCGCGGCGACGACGGTTCTTCTGTTCTTGCTGGTAGCGGCGGCGCTGAGTGCGAGTCAGTTTCTTCGTTTGGGTCTCGGCGGACTTCTGATCGCCGCAATCACGACGGTGACGATCTTGTTTCTGCGCGCGGACGAGGCCCGCCGTTCGGCCCTGCAATTTCGGACCCAGGCCGAACGAGAGCGGGAGCGGGCTACGCGTGTGAGCGGGTTTCTTACGGACATGCTCGCATCTGTCGATCCGCAGATCAGTCAGGGGCGAGACACCGGTCTTCTTACAGACATCCTCGAATCCTCGGCGAGTCGAATCGACAACGAGCTCGGCGATCATCCAGAGGTCGCCGCCGAAATTCATCTCGTCCTCTGGCGGACGTTCAACGGCCTCACTCGATTTAGCGATGCAGCACGACACGCCAAACGGGCTGCGGAACTGACCGAATTCGATCAGGAATCTGATTTGTGGGTCGACGTGCAAATCGCCTTGGCTGACACCGAGGCAACCTTGGGAGAGTTGGAAAAGGCGGAGCAGATTCTAAAGCGGTGCGCGGTGAAGGCTCAAAGGACACCGCGAACTCATCTGGATCATCTCGCGGTGTCCGCGAACAACCGAGCGAGCCTGGGTGATGGTGCCGGGGAGGAGAAGCTTCGTCGCAAAGCAGTCGACGTCGCCCGTCAATCTCCCCAAGACAGACTGGCTCTGGCTACCCAGCTTCAGTGGCTTGGCCGACGGCTCGTGGTTACTGGGAGAAAGGAAGATGGGGAACCTCTCCTCCTTGAAGCCCTGGAACTTCTCGCTAAGGAGCCTGACCCTCTGCAGGTCGTTTACCTGCGGACCGTCTACGCACTCGCCCTTCTCTGGCTGGGGAGTGGGAGGCCCGATCGAGCCGAAGGCATTGTGAGTGAGGCTCTCGAGCGAGCGATTGAAGTTTACGGGGAGGAGCATGTGGAAACGGCTCTCCTGACAAACTTGATGGCGCGGGCCGTCGAATCTCGAGGTGAATTAGCGGAAGCGGAGATTCTGTACCGTCGAAACGTCGAGATCATGGACCATGTTCTTGGGAGTGAGCACAGATCTGTAGGATCTGCCTGGAACGATCTCGCCTACTTTCATCTGCGCACGGGAAAGTTGGAGGAAAGCGCCGAGGAGTACCAGAAAGCGATTCTTGCGCACACGAAGTTTCCGGGACAGGGTCTCCAGCATCCATCGACGACCCAGTCCCGCCGAAACTACGCCGCTGTCTTGCTCGAGACGGGTGACGCGGCGGAGGCGGAGAAGGTCTTGCGGGAGGTCATGAGCATTCCGGAACCCGGGCGGCCCAACCTACCCTACTTTGCAGACATGACGGAGTTCCTGTTAGGCGCCTGCTTGGTCGACCTAGGGCAGCATTCGGAGGGGCGCACTTTACTCGATGAGCACATGCGAACGCTCGACACAGAGTTTGGCTCGTCCTACGCACGAGTCCTCGTTGAAATCGGACGCACGCGCTTGAAAGTGCTTGATCGCGCGAGGCCAGGTGAGGGTGGGCCCTCGGAGCCAGGCCAACCATGAAACCGGAACTCGACCTTACTCAAGCGCTCGCCGATCTCCGTAAGGGCGATACCGATGTCGTCGAACGTATCTTTCCGTTGGTCTACGACGAGATGCGCCGGCTTGCCCGGATCCATCTTTCTGGCGAGCGTCCGGACCACACCCTCCAAGCGACCGCGTTGGTCCATGAAGCTTATCTGCGTCTTGTCGACCAGAGACAGACCGACTATCAGAATCGGAATCACTTCTTTGCGATCGCCGCACAAGCGATCCGCCGAGTACTCGTGGATCATGCTCGTAAGAAAGCGCGGAAGAAGCGGGGCGGCGGCGTGGAGGCCCGAGCACTCCTCGATACGGCGGTCCTCCACGGCGACGCTCGAGCTCAGGAGGATCTTCTAGCGCTCGATGAAGCGCTCTCCAACCTGACGAAGACGTATCCCACCGCGGGCCGGGTGGTCGAGCTTCGGTTCTACGGCGGACTCACCCATGCGGAGACTGCCGACGTACTCGAAGTGTCGGAGCGCACGACCCGCAATCATTGGGAGTTTGCCCGGACTTGGCTCTTTCAACAGCTCCGTGACGAGGCTGAGTAGCACCAGAGGTAACTATCACTCGACCCGAACAGTCCGACCGATCAATCTTACGCTATGCGCTCGAGACAGAACCCTGTCGCCGAACTCGGACTGGCTCCAAGCTCATGGTCGACAATCAAGGGAGGAACACTTGCCCATCGACAGAACAATCAACTACGTCGAACTACCGGCCCAGGACCTCGATAAGACGGAGAGTTTCTATGCGAGTACGTTTGGATGGAGGTTTGTCGACTACGGACCAGATTATCGCGCCTTTCACGACGGCACGTTTGATGGCGGTTTTTTTCGTTCCGAGAAATGGTCTTCCTCATCGGAAAACGGAGCCGCCCTGATAGTTCTCTACGCCGATGATCTTGAGAGTGTTCGGGACGCCGTCGCTTCAAATGGTGGAAAAATCGTGAAAGAAATTTTCTCGTTCCCCGGTGGTCGCCGTTTTCATTTCACCGATCCGACCAGGAACGAACTCGCGGTGTGGTCGGAGAAGTAGTTTGTCTCGGGTGAGACGAATCCCGATTCCGAAGATCGCATTACCCGGGGACGAGTTCGATTCTCGCGCTTCTCGGCACCAAGGCGAGTGGAAGGCTTTCCAAAGGTGGTCGAAGCGGTCCGGTCACAGGTGGTTGAGGATGGAGCTGGTGCCAGGCCTTTGCCCACCGTCCTCACGATTCACCGGGGAGGCCGAGTGTTTTTTGCGTCCACGCAAGAGATTCTTCTAGTGTGGGAAATGATGAGGTTGGGAAGTCCTTAGGAAAGAACATCTGAGCGAGTTGAGCATCCACTTTTTGTGGCTGCCCATGCGAAACAACCGAGAAGCATCTGAAATGGGCGACCTTACTGATAAGTTCGGGGATGACGAGCGGATCTACTGAGTAACTGTATGTTCTGTCAGAGATCCACCCGAAACTCGTATCAAAGTGTTTATTCAGTATGTTCGCAAACTCCGGGGCATACTCCTTGTTGACGTTGATCCCCTCATGAATGCGAACGATTACCCAGAAATCGTGCAACTCTAAATCCGCAAAGGAAGTAATAGTGTGCTTCATCAGCATAGGCTCCGAAGGTAACTCCGACGATTCAGTACTCGCCCAATCGGCATTCGAGCAGACGGAGTAAGCCGTTGGACCGGTTGTTCGCTCCATCGCATAGTACCCAAAAAAAACGGCCCCGTAGCCCAAAAAGTCGAACGGCCGAGACCCCGGCTGACCACAGCGGAATCAGAGGGGTGCTGGCCGGATGAAGCTACCGATTGAGAAGCAAGCGGCCAGTGGTAAGGACCGAGCCATTCGTGAGCAGTCGATACTGGTAGAGCCCGGAGGCGAGTGTTCCCGGAGCAACTTCGATCTGATGAATCCCGGCACCGCGGTAACCGAGGTCACGGAAGCGGACACGACGTCCCTGAAGGTCGAAGAGTTCGAAGCGCAACTCACCTGGTCGATCTAGTGAGTAGCTGAGCCTCGTTGTGGCGTTTGTAGGATTGGGATGGATCCGGCTCCAGTTCGCAGTCGTCGAGACCGGACCTGGCTCGGTCGTGGAAGGCTCATCAGCCGCGAGCGCAGCGTCAACGATGCCGTAGCCGCGAGTGTAGAAAGGGTCGTACGTCTTGAACTCGAGGTAATAGTCCGCGGTCTCCATCAACCGTTGACGCATCGTGGCCACCGACCAGTCGGGATGGGCCTCTACGATGCACGCGACAGCACTCGCGACCAGCGGCGCTGCGGCTGACGTCCCACTCACCTGAGTGTATCCGGTCTCACTGGTCGCTGAGACGGTCCAGGTACTTTGTCCCCGGGCCATGACCTCCGGCTTGACCCGTCCATCCTGGGTCGGTCCGTCTGAGCTGAACGAGGCTGTTCTACCCGCTACATCCACGGCCCCGACACTGATCACGTCATAGGCGTCAGCCGGGATGATCAGATGTGCAGTTGCCGGATCCGAATCGTGACCCTCGTTCCCCGCCGCCTGGCAGCAGTGCAGGCCGTTCGCTGTGGCGATGTTGAAGGCTTGCGTCATTACCGCAGTTTCGCCGTCCATCGCGTCCTGCGTGTACCAGTATGCGACGAGCGACGACGTGGCCACATCGCCACCGTTCGCCTCGATAAACTCCAATCCCGCTGCGAACCAATCTTCTTCGAGTGGATACTCGCTCCCAACATCTTCTGCCTTCGCCAGAATGAAGGACGCGCCGTATGCACCACCCACCATTTCATCCGGGCGGTAGGCTCCCATCGTTCCAAGGATGTAGGTACCATGGTCGTGCTGGTTCGTAGGATCACCCGATTCGATGCCGGTCTCGGGGTCGTCATTGACGAAGTCCCACTCCGCGATCACCTGCAACTCGTGCCCTGATTCGTTGAAGGCTACGTGCTCGCGGTGAAATCCCGTGTCGAGCACACCAATCACGACCCCGGCGCCGGTGTAGCCCTGGGTATGCATATCGGCGACTCCGATCTGAGCAAGCTGTTGTTCCGCAACTCCATAAAAATCTCCTCCTGGGCGATTTTGGGATGTGCTTTGCGGGATTTGCGGTAGTGGCTTGCTCCTTCGAACTGACTGGGTCGAGCGGACCGAGGGAATGGACTCAATTGCCCGGAGTTGTCCGGCGGTTGCCCTTACGCTCACGGCGTTGAGCCAGCGGCTCCGCACGCAGATGGAGGCTCCCGTTGCTGTCACCGCATCGACATAGGATTCGACGAGTGGCAAATCGTGTTTGTCAAAAAGCCCCGGCGCAGTTCGGCGCAACGTACGTCTCTTGACCGCACGTGCATTGTAGGTCTCAGCTAACTCCGCGAGGGCGGCACGCTTTTCGGAGTCCTTCGAGAACCCTTTATCGGCGAAAAAGACCCACGACTTGGAAGTCGCCATCTCCGAGGCCGCGACGCGAGCCGGGTTAGCAGAGACAAACAACGCGCTGGTTGCGATGATCAGAAGGGCGCAAGAGTGTCGAGTCACGGATTGCTCCTCAAGGTAGAGCGAGAGGTTCTAGTCTAGCAGATTCGCCTCTGCGTATGTTCGTGCTCTCGTCCGGTCTGGACGAACTTCTGACGCTGGGGACTCTGTTCGAGCGGTACTTGTCAACCAAGGTGACCTCTCTGGGCAACCAATTCGACCGCAGGCTCGCAGAATTGCTCGAACCCACTCGGAACTAGGCGATTCCTGGAGAGTCGGGAATTCTAGACATCGATAGCCTTCTTCTCCCGCATTTGTATCGGCTAGTTCACAATGGAAACGACCAGGCTCGTGGTTCCTATTGTTTGATCACAACCGCATTTTGAAGATCAGCAGGCGCGTACACCGCCGCAAGTCCAGCGCCGGGTTCCCGATAGTCTTGGTCTTTCACTCCGGTGCTGATTCGGACACCGGTCATGTCGGAGCGTCAAGAATTGTCAGCACATTCTCTGCTTTCGTGCATCGCCCAAGTTCCTTTGCCTCGTGGAACGTCTCCTCCCCGAGCAAATCGCGCGCCTTTTCTTCGATCGCCTCGTCGAGGATCTCAAATCTGCGTGGATTCTTGGCAGACGATTGCTCGGCTGCTACGCGTGAACACTCCAGGAGAATGACCGCTCCGCGAAAGTCATCGAGAGCCGCGCGAGCGTGGCCCATCGTCCGTAACGCCTGATACATCGATACGACCGACGATTGGGCGTACATCTCGAGGGATCGCTTTGCGCAGGCCCAGGCCTCCTCGGGATGATCCCGCTCGAGCTCTAGTTTGGCGAGGATGTCGTACCCCATTCCCTCGTAGCTTTTGCTGCCGACAGCGCGAGCTTCTTCCATACCCCGATTGGCAGCCTCTTCTGCCCGGTCATACTCCTTCTTCATCGAATGCGCCGCCGACCTCGAGAAGTAGAGCGTGGGTAAGTTCACACGGTTGCCGATGCGTTTGGCCAACGCGATTCCTTCCCGTGAGAAATGGAGAGAGCGATCGAGAAGATTCGCGTCCTTCTCGAGCGACTCGAAGAGATTGAGCATGGTTCTTGACAGATTGATATAGGAGATGACCATGCCCGCGCGCAGGTCCAGGCGGCTTTTGATGGCGAGGCTCTCTTCGTATCTCTGCCTGGCCTCTTCGAAACGGCCCTGCAGTGCTGCGACGGCCCCGAGTGCGTTGATCGAATCGGCGATGCCGGATTCGTCCCCGATACCGCGACGCAGTTGCAGACTTCTCTCCAGCTCGAGTTTGGATTCATCACTTCGCCCCAGATGCAGCAGGGCGACCCCACGGCTGAAACGAACAGTGGCGGTTTCCCGGGGATGCTCCCTCTCGTCGTAGGCTTCGAGACTTCGATCAAGGGACTCGAGGGCCTCGGTGTGACGGTCCCGAAACCGCTCCGCAGTACCGATGGAAGAGTAGGCGGCGCCGAGGAGTCGGGGTTCCCCGAGACGCTGGGCCTCGGAGAGGGCCCGCCGAGCGAGGTCCAAACCCCGCTCGACCTTGCCGGTCATGCAGGACATATTCGCCATCGCGGAGAACAGCTCCACGAGTGCCGCGGTAGCAGGCTCACCGGAAGCATCGAATCTGGCGAGAACCCTCTCGCAGTGACGCAGCCCGTGATCCGAACGTCCGGAGCGCACGAAATGGGGCGCGAGGGTGGCGAGGAATCCGATGGTCTCAGTGGATCTGAGTTGCATCCTGCCGTCGTTCTCCGCCTCGGGAGCCATTCGCTCGAGAAGTCGGTTGAGGTTCGTCTCTTCCTGAAGGAAGCGTCGCATCCACTCCTGTTGCTTGGGTCCGCGCCTGGACTTCCGAAACAGATCCCGATAGAAATAGAACATCGCATGCTGTGTTTCCCCGATCTTCCCGCTCGAGTCCAGCTGCTCACGGGAGAACTGCGCGACCGTTTCGAGTAGCCGATAGCGGGACGGTCCTTCGTCCTGTTCACTGTAGGATCTTTGCAAGAGCGACTTGCGGAGCAGAGTCTTAACGAGATCGAAGGCGCGCCAGGGTTCCTCTTGATTCGCGACGCCGACCGCTTCGGCCGCTCCCAGAGTCCAGCTTCCGGCAAACACCGACATACGCATCAACATCTCCTGCTCCAACGGCTTCAACCGTTGGAAACTCCAATCCATTGCCGCCCGGAGACTGCGATGTCTCTCGCGGTGAGACACGCCGGAGAGCTCCAGGCGCTGCCCGAGCCGTTCGTGGAGTTCCGTCAGGGTGCAGACGTCGAGTTGGCTCGCGGCGATCTCGAGTGCGAGAGGTAATCCGTCGAGGTGGTGGCAGATATCGACAACCGTTGGAAGTTCAGAGTCCTCGATCGGGCGGGGCTGGACCGCCCGGGCGCGATCGAGAAAGAGCTGCACGGCCTCAGCCGTGTCCCCGATCGTGGAAGTTGTCGGTGTAGGCAGTGGCGAAATCCGTAACACGCTTTCGCCTTCGACGCCGATCGGTTCCCGACTCGTCGCGAGGATGCTCATCTTTGGGCATCGTCGGAGAATGTCGGGGAAGATGTCGAGACAGGCCGGAATCTGATGTTCGCAGTTGTCGACGAGCAGGACTTCGTCGCGGTCGGCGAGGATCGTGCACAGTTGGTCGAGAGGGTTACTACCGGGCACATCCGCGCCCACGGAGGCGAGCAGGGTGAGGAGGACCTGCTCGGGTTTCTCGATGGGTGCGAGGTCGACCCAGCGACTCGTTCGACCCGAAGGAGTCAATGCTTCAATCGCGAGCCTCGTCTTGCCGCCGCCGCCGAATCCGACCAGAGTGACGAGTGGGTGGTTCTCCAGATGGGCTCGCGTCTGCTCGAGCTCGTCGCGGCGGCCTCGGAAGCTCGTGTGGTACCTCGGAAGCGGGGACGAGTCTGGCTGCGATTCCTGCAGTTGAGAGAGGGCTCTCTGCTCGGCCACGGTCTCGATCACCCGACGGGCCGCACGGAGGTTTGACAACCGTTGAGAAGGGTCCTTAACGAGGCATTGTTCGATCAGGCGGACGATGGGACTTGGAACATGAGATGGAATTGCTTCCAAGGGAGCTGAGTTTCCCAGGCTCGAGCGGATCCGCTCTTCGCGCGAACCTCCGAACGCCCGCATTCCAGCCAGGCACTCAAACGCGACACAGCCGAACGCCCAGCAATCCCCGGCCAGGGCATTCGTCCTCGCACTCTCCAATCCCTCCGAGGAAGATGCAGGGCGGAGCCGTTCGGGGCTCATGTATCCCGGCGTCCCAGCAGAAGTCCACGAGTGCGGACTGGCGTCCGACCCGAGGAACGGGACCAATGTTTCCGGGTCGTGGGGGAGTGGAGTCGAGTCCACAAGGATTTCCTGGGCCAGCCCGAAGTCGAGAACCTTCGCTTCGTCCTGCTCGGTCACCACAATGTTATGCGGCTTGAGATCGCGATGGGCGATGCCCCTTGCGTGGGCGGCTTCGAGGGCGCTGGCAACTCCTCGAAGTATTTTGAGCGCGCGACCGACCTCAAGGGGGCCGTTGCGGAGAACATCGGAGAGGGCCTGGCCGGGCACGTACTCCATCGTCAGGAAGGAAAGACCGTCGCCCGTCTCGAAGGAGTAGAGGGTCGCGATGTGGGAGTGATTGAGTTGGGCGAGGAGGCGAGCCTCTTCGCGAAAGCGATCCAAAGCGGCTGGGTCCTGATCCAGCCAGGCGGGTAGGCGTTTGATCGCGATCTCCCGCTGAAGAGTCGGGTCGGTTGCCAGATAGACCCAACCCATTCCACCGGATCCGATCTGCCGCTGGACGGGATAGCGTCCGATCGTCTCGTGGTTCTGTGGATTCTCATCGGACTCGAGCCCCCGCCCGTATTCCGAGTCGTACCCGAGCAGCTGCTGTGCCTTCCCGAGTTCGGCTTCGCTTCGGCACTCTTTTGCGAGAAACGCATCCCGCTCTGCGGCCGGCTGCTCGAGAGCCGCGAGAACGATTCTGCGCAGTCGGTGAAACTGCGATCCGGCGTCCGGAGTCTTCAAGAGAGTTCGTCCCCCGCGAATTCCGATCGTAACCACATCGAGGCGAATCGCCAGTCGGCAGCCGCGGTTTTTCGAGATACCCCGAGAACTGCGGCGATCTCCCGTCCCGTCATTCCACCGAAAACCCGGAGTTCGACGACATGAGCCATCCGCTCATGATGCTCGGCGAGCCTCTGCAGAGCGCTTTCCAACTCCATGGCTTCGAGGGGGCGGTCTGCCCAATTCGCTCCGGTCTCCTCGAGGACGACTCGCTCCCAACCCCCACCGCGTTTTGCGGCGTCCCGCCGGCGGGCATGGTCAATCAACACCTGACGCATGGCCCGGGCGGCGACGGCGAAGAAATGTGAGCGGTTTTGCCAGCGGATCTCCGTTGGATCGACCAGCCTGAGGTACGCCTCGTTGAGGAGCGCTGTCGGTTGAAGCGTATGGCCGTCCCGCTCCTCCTGCATCCGCCTGGCTGCCATGGACTTGAGCTCTTGGTAGGCGGCCGCGAAGACGTGGTCGGCTGACTCCCGGTCCATGCCGCCTTGCGGGGCTCCAGCCAGGATCTGTGTGATGTCCTGATCCGCCATCGAAAACTCCTGAGGTTTCTTTCTAGCAGAGGTTACACATCGTCGCCGCTTTGCGCCTCTGATTCTAGAAGCCGGTCCGGCGGAGTCTGCACCCCCGACTTCGGGATGGACTTTTTCAGTCAAACAGGAGGTTAGAAACGATGCGAAACCCAAAGAAACACACGGGGATGGTTGTGCTCGTCGCTCTCGTCAGTTGGGCGACCTGGACGGTCGCAGCTGAGCAGATCCCGGACCGCCTGTTGCAGGTGTTCTCGATCCCGGGCGGTGAGATCGGTGAGGGGGCGGATCCAGTCGGCGAGCTCCTCTGGGACGGCGGCGAAGCCGAGTTCGAGATGGGCTCGAACGAATGGGAGCAGGCGAAGTTGCAAGCTGCCCGGGAAGCTGTCGACCTGGCCGAAGCCGCGGGGACTCGCGAAATCGAGCGATCTCTGGAAGACCACCAACGCATGCACACCCAACAGGCCCTGCAGGAGAAGGATCGTCGTCGGGACGAGGCCGTATCCGAGCCACTCGACCACGTGCCGGGAGGTGAGCGATGAAACAGGGAATCCAGTCCGCATCCGAACTCGCCGTCGGCCGGTTGACGATCGATCGACGCTTTTCGAGCACCCGTCAGATTTTCCCAACCCTGTTGATCCTCGCGGCGTTGGCGACCGGCGGTCCACCGACGCTCGCGGGTGCTTCGACGGGCGAGTTTCTTATCGAACCCATCCGGGAGTCTTTCACCCAGGAGCATATCGCCCGTGCTCGCCTCGCCGGGGAGGCCGCTGCTGGGCTCGATCCAGCCCTCTGGGAGGATCAGGACGCGATGGAACAGACAGCGGCCGAGGCAGAAGCATCCTGGGCGGCCAAGTCGGGCCAGGCAGCCAATCGTGGAGGAACCTATCTCGACGACAGCTCCACCCACTATGCGCGCGGCACGACGCTGATCATTCATGTCTTCATCAACCACGCCGGCGGAACCTGGGAATACAGCGAGCGTCAGGACGCGGGGGCGAAAGCCTCTCTGGCCAAGGACTACTTCCTCGACAACGCACCGAGCAATGCCTGGCTCCACTTCGACAACGAGGGAACGAACAACTACCTGTACTACATCGTCGATGTCCCCTATGACCTTTCCGAAGAAGAGACGTTGCCGGGATACGTCATCAACGAATCCATCCAACAACTCGGTTTCGGAGATGGCGACGGCGACGGTCAGTACACCGATGACTTCACGCTCTACCACCAGGGGTGGAATGGCGGTTGGAACAACGTCATCGCCTGCTTCGAGCCGGACGACATGACGGGTCAGGCCTGGGCCAGCTATGAGAGAGCCTACGTCCGGTTGTATACGAACTCGTACTGGCAGGTCTGGGCCCACGAGTGGGGACACACTTTCGGCGCATGCGACGAGTATGGTGACGGTTGCAGTAGCTGCGTCGACATCTGCCAGAGTTGGTACCTCAATGATGACGTCCCCAATGGCAACTGCGAAGACTGCGCGGGACTTCCCACCTGTTTGATGAAGTACGCCCACGAGGCTCTGTGCGAGTGGACTCCGCGAAACTGGGCCTGGAGAGACCTCGACGGGAACGGCCAGCTCGATCGGACAGTCCGCTACGATTCCGACTTCGTCGCACACGACATCTGGGAGCTGTACCACAACGGCTGGTTGATCTCGACGAACACCGATTGGAGCATGGTCGCTCCGCAGCGCTGGAACAGCTGGAGCGCGACCGGAGTTCGTAACCGCGACACGAGCAACTACGATATCTACACCTACGCGGACAACAATCGATTCCATCCTCTCGCCAGCTCGACATTTCCGTCAACAGTCGTGGATTTCGTCGTGGGAGACTTCAACCACAACAAGAAGATGGAAACCCACATCGAGCTACGCAAGGAGTCGGGCGCAGGCCAGTACGTCCTCTCCTATGAGTCGGGCAACGGAATTCTCTACCCCGATGGGCAGCAACGCTCCTACGACTGGGACGCGCTCGATGTCGTGCGGACCTACGATGTTCCTCTCTTCAAGAACGAGACGATCCTGTTCTATCTCGACCCCAGCTCGGGTATCGATCTGGGCATGGCCCTGTTCGCTTCCGATGGAGACGAGTACTTCGCGGGTCGGTCGGAGAACCAGGTCGGTTCCGACCTCTGGGTCAATGGGGCCAACGAATCGTTCGAGTTCACTGCGCCGGACGACGACGTCTACGGGTTGGTGGTCTGGGGTAACAACGAAGCGGATGGGACCTTCTCGATTCGAATTGGCCCGGGCCCCATCCTCCTGCCGGAAGAAGTACCTGTAACATCGAACTCCGATCTGAGCCTGTACGCGATGAACCCCGCGAATCCCTACTGGGCGGTCGTCGCAGCTCGACCCACTGGGACGGCGAATGTTTCGCTGCGTCTTTGTGAAGACATTGAGTACCAGGACGTGCTGGCGACTTCGGGCGCGTACCCGAATGTCGAGTTCATCGCTGCGGACTACCATCCCAGCTCTTCGTTGGATTGGATACGAACCTGGGTGAACAGCGGGGCCGGCTCACACAACACGGAGTGGGAGCAGAGTGCGGACCTCCTGACCGGATCCGCCGCCGGAGTTTTCGGGTCCTCGAACGTGGCGAAAGTCTGGGACGTTTGGCTGGAGTCAGGGATGTCCTACATGCTCCGTCAGTACAACAACGGCTCCAACATCGATTGCGGTATCTATGCGATCAGTTCGGCCGATGGGGATCGCTATACTCAACGGAGTGGGGCCGACGGCGGGTCGAACTCTCGTCCTCCGGAGGAGGGCGGCGAGTGGTTCCTCTACAGCCCGCCGGCCGATGATTACTACGGATTCGTCACGATCAAGAACGACGATTCGAACGGTCATTACTCGGTAGCCTACGGTCCACGGTTTGTGGTTGGGCTCCCGCCCTGGACGTTCACCGAGGAACTCCTCTGGTCGAGTTTCAACGTCGCGCCCAGCACATGGAACATCATTGCCGCACGCGCCGACCCGACATCATCGGTCTCCGCGGGCCTCTGGGATTGCGACAGCTATGGGGGGGAATGCTTCGTGAACTACGCATTCCCTAATCAGGGAGTGCAGTTCATGGCCGTCGATGGCTGGGGAGGTCGCGATGGTCACAAGTACGCCCGCTTCCAAGACACGAGCCCTACAGAGACGGATGTGTCTGCCGACAACACCGTGCGCCTGCTCACTTTCGATGAACAGGGTGAGGTCCTGGAGGGGACGGCAAGCTTTATCGAAAACGGCGTGGCTCATATCTGGGACCTGTTTACGACCTCGGATCTGAGTTATCCGCTTGATCTGACCGTGAGCGTGATTCCGAGCAACGAAAATATGGATCTGGCGGTCTACGTTCTCGACGCGGACCTGAGCTACCACCAGGAAGCGCAGGATGCGATCGGCTTTGCCGACGATCTCGGTCCGGGCGGGATGGAGACTGCGTCGGTCACGTTCCCGGCGCGGGAAGTGCACGCTGTTGTTGTCTTCAACGTCAATGGGGCGGCGGGCTCGTACGAAATCTACGTCTCGGACATGCCGGTCGCTGATGTCGAACTGGAAGCCGCGATCGATGCGGTCGGTCTCGAGTTACGTTCGGCCCACCCAATGAGGGAGGAAGCGGTCTTCGATCTCGCGCTCCCGACCGAGACGGAGACGCAGATGGCGGTCTTCGATCTGGGCGGGCGTCTGGTCCGTTCCCTCGTCCAACGATCGCTCCCGGCCGGCGCCCATACGGTGAGGTGGGATGGCACGGACGGGTTCGGCCGCGAGATGTCCTCGGGCGTGTACCTGGTCAAGCTCAGAGCGGGGCCGGTGACGCGAACGGCAAAGATTCTTCTCACGAAATAGGTGGCCGATCTCAGGAGTCACATCAGGATCCCCGGGCGTTACCGCTCGGGGATTTTGGTTTGACACGGTGGGGGATACGGACCTCCGTGGCGTTTGGCTACTGGGGTTCTTCAGCAAAACGCGAGGAAGTTGTGGAATCGTGCGAACTCTCGCTGTCCAGAAACCGTACCCTCTGTTGCGGTCGGGGAAACTTACTCAACACGTTCCCTGGTTGTGACCCGGATGGTGTCAAGAAAGCAGGATACTGTCTTGAGCGAAGATGGTCGATCTACAGCCCACGGGTGCGCGTGGATCGCGCCCGTCCTGATCGGACTCCCCCTTATCGTTGTGAGTGTGGTCGGTGTCCGGACCTTGATGCCACTCCATCAGGCAAAGGAAAGCCTGGAACAGTTGGAGCGTGCCTTGGGCACCGCCGCGAGCTATACCCCGAGCGCGCTGGGCGCAATTTCCGCCGAAAGAATGGAAGCCTTCGTCGAGTTGCGGACCAGGCTGATCGGCGCATGCGAAGAGTATAGGCCCGTACAGCTGGGCTTCGATTCCGTCGCCTCTCTGGAGACACAAGATGAGGCTAGACCCGAGGACATTCCCCATGTCGTCCGTTCCCTCGGAGGCGCGGCGTTCGAGATCACGCCCTTTCTCGCTCGATTCTTCGAGCTGCGCAACGACGCATTGCTTAGCTTGTCGATGGGGTTAGAGGAGTACTCCTACATTTATGCGGTGGCGTACCGCAAACACCTTCTGTCAGGACGGACCCGTGTTGAAATTTTCTCCGGTGGCCAAGCCCTGTCTCCGGCAGCGTCGGAGATGTTGAGAGGATGCTTGAGGCGGCAACTTGCGGCCGCAAACCTGGCGGACGTGTCTACTCCTTGGGCCGCTGGTTTGGACGTCGAACTGCAGGAGATGGTGAACGATCCCTCCAGGCTCGTCTGGCAGGACGAGCTCCCCGAGACGATTGCTGCAAGCGTCCTGCCCTATCGAGAACGGCTCGACTCGTTGTTTTGCCCAGCAACGGCTGGCTTGGAAATGGAGCGCGGGGCGCGCCGAGCTCTCTGGCTCGCGCTCGAGTGACCGGTCGATCGCGGCGTGGCATCGTATTCCCGAGGCAACCGTTTCCGTCATTCGGCCGTCTCACCAGAGAGCCGAGCCGAAGGTCCATCTCTTCGGCTCTCTTGTCAAAATCGATCGGCTTTACCCTTCCCAAAGGAGCCTCCAGATATGCACCGAAGCCACCGGGCCGTCTCTACTTCTTGCCTCTTCCTCTTCGCGTGCCTCTTGCTCAATGGGATCGCCAATGCGAAACCGTGGATCTCGGAGATGGAGTCTCCTCAATACCTTGCGGTCGACGTTCGCGACGTCGACGCCGCAATCGAGTGGTACACGAAGGCCTTCGGAGTACGGATTATCGATGATTCGAGGGCAGAGGATGGCCGATGGAGAATCGCGAACCTCCGAAACGACTTCCTCATGCTCGAGTTGATCTGGGACAGAAGAACGGTGGAGAGCGCGCCGGAAGCTCGGCATCACGGCTTTGCCAAAGTAGGTTTTTTCGTTCCGGACGTGAATCAAGTAGCCGACAATGTTCGCGAGACCACGGGAGAACGTCCGCGGGTCCTCGACTTCGAGGAGCATGGAGTTCGGCTGATTCAGCTCCGCGATCCCGAGGACAACCTCATCCAGATCCAATCCAAGCTCGAGTCGACGGACTGAATCGGTTGTAAGAGATTCAGCGGTTGGTTGTTGCGATAGAGACGCCCGAGGCGAACTGAGTCAGTCTCCTTCTCGCTTCGTCGCCCAGCAGCCGTCCCATCAGCTCTTTCCGCGACTCCTGCTAGCCCGTGCGCAGTCGTCGAACGATGGACACTCACAACCGAGAACGGTGTCCAGAACGAGTTTCATGCGGCGAAGCTGGTCCATTCGTTCTTCAACTTCGCTCAACTTCTGTTTTGCAAGTGCTCGCCATCGTTTGCCGGGTGGCGTCTTCCCGGAGAAACCCCGTAGCAGGTGGTGGATTTCCACAACGGAGAACCCGGCAGCTTTAGCAATGCTGACGATGGTCAGGTTGTCCAGAACAGAAGGGTCGTAGACTCGCATGCCACCCACCCTGTCCGGTTTTGCAATCAGTCCTTCGTTCTCGTAGTAGCGGAGTGTTGTCGCGGGAATGCCTGTTATTCGGGACACTGCACCAATTTTCATGTCTTTGCCCTTGACTTAAAGTTAACTCTAAGTCGCAGGTTAGACCTCTCATGGATCGAAGGTCAACCATCTCGAGACGGAGGGAATGTGATGAAGTCACTAACGCTGGGTCTGCTACTCGTGATGATGGTTCAGTTCCGGGTTCACGCTTGCGAAAATTGTTCGACACCGGACGCGTCTGAGAAACGGAGTTCACTCGTGCCAAGCGGTTGTAGTTTGTCCGATGTAGCACTGTCTGAGCGAATACTGGAAATGGAAGCCTTGATTTCGCTTCGGAAGGAAGTGCGCGAACTTGAGAACGGCTACGCGCTTCGTTTTCCTGGGGACGAGACGGAGCTGGCGGCACGGCTCGCGAATTGGATCATCACAGAGCGTCAATGCTGCTCATTCCTCGAGTTCGAGCTTTCCTTCGCCGCTGAGCACGGTCCGATATGGCTGACGATAGATGGCTCGCAGGAGGCCAAAATGTTTGTGGCCTTTCTGATCGGCACATCCAAGGAGAAACCATGAGGGCGCTGACGAAGAGAGCTATTTTGAGTTCCCGTGGGGTCCCGCGAGTCGCGCGACGGTTCCGCGGCCCTGTCCAGGTAGGCGATTTTGTTTGCGGCGGGACATTTTCTTTAAACGATTCCGGGCGGATTCCCGTCGTATGATCAGGGGTTAATCCGCTTCGCCGCACAGGGAGAGTCTATGATCTCGATTCGGGTCGCCGTCTGCGCGTTTGTCCTTCTGGGCATGGGCACGTCACTCCAAGCCACCCCACTGGAAACGCTCGAAACTGCCCGACAGGCTCTCCGGGATGGCAATCACGCCGTCGCAACGGAGTTGTTTCAGAGATTAGCCGACGAGAATCCGCACAAAGGCTATAACTGGGCTGCCTTGGGCGGGGCTCAATATGGGGCCGGTGACTATGAACAGGCGGCATCCTCATGGGAACGTAGTCTCGAACTTGGCTATCGTCCCGGTTACATGATGTTCAATCTCGCCTGCGCCAACTCACGATTGGGAAAACTCGAGATGGCTATCGACTGGATTGCGATGGCATATACGAACGGCTTCGTAGACTCGGAGATGATGCGGGAGGATTCGGACCTGGACGCATTACGCGACAATCCGAGATTCAACCAGATCACCGGCCTGCGACCGGACCCTAGCCTCGACCGGACCGCTCGGTGGCGTCACGACATCCAATTCATGCACCGGCGGATGGAACAGGTCCACTGGAATCTCTATGCGAATGTCTCCGAAGAGGAATTCGTACAACGGACGAAGGACCTCGCCGAAAGCGTCCCCCAAATGACCGACAACGAGGTTCTGACAGAACTCCGAAAAATCGTCGTTTTGGCGGGCGACGGTCACACGAATCTACAGTCTTCTAGCGAGACCGTTTTCCCTGTCGACCTCTTCTGGTTTGAAGAAGGCGTTTTTGTTCGTGGCGCTCGAGAGCAAGATCAAGTCCTGGTTGGGAAGCGGGTGGTCGGAGTCGGAAACCAGACTATCGAGGAGGCGATCGATTCTGTCAGACCCTTGATTTCTCGGGACAACGATATGTGGATCCGCCAGATGGTTCCGGGGATGCTTCGCAATCCCGGCTACTTAAGCGCGTTGGGGATCACGCCGTCGGCCGACCATCTGGATCTCACCCTCGAAACAGAATCCGGGAAGCGCGAAACGGTGCGAATCGATGCCGTCCAGATGTCAGGGTGGCACGGAGTCAAAAGAGCTTTCGAGACCAATGTTGATTCCGCCCCCCTCTACCTGCGTGATCGGAGCCAAAACTATTGGTTTACTCATCTCGAATCCGAAAACCTGATCTACTTCCAGTACAATAGCGTGGGTGATCAGGGAGACGAGTCGATCGCCGACTTTACCCAGCGGCTTTTCGACTACATCGAGGCACAAACGGTCGAGCATCTGGTGTTGGACATCCGATTCAACCACGGCGGCAACAGCTACCTGAACCGCCCTCTGCTACAGAGAATCCTCTCTTCACGAATCAACGAACGGGGCAAGTTTTGGGTGGTGATCGGGCGGGGGACCTTTTCTGCGGCGCAGAATTTTGCTTCCGATCTCGATTTTCGGACGCACGCCTTGTTCGTCGGCGAACCGACAGGGTCTCGCCCGAACTTCGTCGGGGAGACCAGTATCATCTTTCTTCCGTACTCGAAGACCCGTATCAGCGTCTCCTCTCGCTATCACCAACACAGCGCGTCCAATGACTACCGCAACTGGATTCCGGCGGATGTGGCGGCGCCCCCCACGTGGGTGACTTATGTGAGCGGCGAGGACCCAGCTCTCAAGGCGATCCTGGCGGAAGTAAAGATGGCGCAGCCCTAGAAGAGCCAACGAGATCGGAGTGCTCGCGAAGAGTGTTTAGGCCCGGGCTGCGAGACAAGACGTCACTCTTCCAGGGACTCGACCCACGACACGTGTTGAGCGATCTCTGGATCCCGATGGTCTGAAGTCAAGGCGAGTGTGGCGGCCAGCCGACGTGCTTCTCGCAAGGGTTCGGGAACGGCCTCTCTGTCGCCCGCGCTCCATAAAGCAAAGGCCAGACCTGAATTCGTGAGAAAACCCTCGATCGCGTCTTCCAGTTGCGTGGGGCGGCAAATCGCATTCGCTTCTTTGAAGGCAAGCGCCGCCTCCGCATACCGTGATCCCTCGAGAAGGGCGCCAGCTCGATTGATCACATGATGGAGTTGAATGCGGGTCGGGCCGAAGCGCCCCGCGAGTTTCTCGGCTTCGGCGAAGTACTCGAGGGCACGTTCCAGATCTCCGGTTTTGTTCATGACAATTCCCAGGTGACCCTGATTTCTCGAAACATCGAGATCGAGCCCCAGGTCCTTTGCAATTCGACTGCTCTCTTCGAACTTCGCCACCGCCTCGGTCCAGTGTCCGAGGTGGAGATGTGCGATGCCTTGGTTCCCCGTGCTGTGAACAAGCGCTCGCCTCCGTCCAAGCTCTCGATTCTGTTGCTCGGCTTCGGCCGAGAATTCGAGGCTTTCCTCGAGCCGGCCCACACTTTGGAGGTGAAGCCCCAGATTACCGAGATGCCGAGCGATACCCGGTCGGTCTTCCAAATCCCGGCAAATGGCCAGCGCTTCCTCCGTGTTCTCGATCGCTCGAGTGAACTGCGCCCGCTGGGCATGTCCAATCCCCATGTTTCCCAGAGCTCCGGCCAGTCCTGGAAGGTCTCCGATTTCACGAAAGATCTTCGCGGCACGTGTGCCCCAGTTGATCGACTCGTCGAGCCGACCGAGATCGTGTTCCAAGGCCTGCCGGGCCAGAAGGATGTTGGCCAGACACCGGGAATCGGGTTCGGCTCGCAGGGACTCCGTCGCCAGGTCGAGGTGGCGCCTCCCTTCGTCGAATTGTTGGTCTAACTGGGCGGCAAACGCCAAGCGGATCTGGGCCTCGGCGATCAGGCCCGGGTCGGCCAGTTGCTCGGCGACGCGAGCCGCTTTTGTCGCGGAGCGGCGGCATTCTTTCGGATCTCCAATCTCGTGGGCGACTGTGGCAAGGCCGAGAAGGACCTGGAGACGAAGCCGGGGTTCGTCGTCCTTGAGAATCGTGAGGGTTTTGTGAAGCCGTTCCACGTAGGAAGGAAACGGCGCCCGGCTGACCCGCGTCGGAGACAGAGTGAGAACGCACGCAACAGCAACTTTGGAATCCTTTGCTCGCATCCCCCAGTCGTGAGCGGCGATCAAGTTTTCTGTTTCGAAGGTGAGTCGATCCAAACCCTCCCGAATCTGGGGACCGAGGAGCAGGTCGAGCCAATCCTGGCCACGCCGCGCATAATGGCGCGCATGACACTCCTCTGCGCTCGCTACCGCAACGGGACTGGATTCGGCGGTTAGTTTCTTCTCGCACCACCGACGCACGGGGTGATAAAAGCGAAACCGTAGATGGCTTGTTGTTTCGACTGTGCGAAGGAGGTTGTGGTCGCAAAGCTCCTCGACCGCGTCGGTCGGGTCCAGGTCATCGAATTCCAGGTCGTCCAGAACAGCTTCGGCTGCTCCGATGTCGAACCCTCCACGAAAGACGGAGAGATGAAGGAGGGCATTTCGGGTGGAGCGAGAGAGCAGCTCATAGCTCCATTGAATCGCCCGATCCAGGGTACGTTGCCGTTCTGCGCGATCGGCACTTCGTGACTTGAGAAGGGAGAAATCTGCGCGGAGACGTTCAGCCAGTTCTGTCACTCCGAAAATCCGGATTCGAGATGCTGCGAGTTCAATCGCGAGGGGGATACCGTCTAATCCCTCGCAGATGCGGTCGATTGCCTCCAGGGTTTCGGTGGCCACGTAGTCGGAGGGCCGCACCGCGGAGGCACGCCGGACGAAGAGTTCAGCCGCCTCGGAGAGGGGGTGGGCGTCCGGGCTCGTCTTCGCTTCAGGGCGCGAGAGCGAGAGAGGCGCAAGTTCGAATCGCTCTTCGAGGGTCAGGTTCAAGGGTACCCGACTTGTGACGAGGAAACGTGTGTGAGGAACTCCTGCGGTCCAGAGCGCAAGCGCTGTCGAAACCGAAGCCGAAATCTGTTCCGCGTTATCGATCACGCAAAGTAGCGGGGGACGACACGACAGTGCGCTGACCACCGTGTCCTCGGCCGCTTCGTTTCGTGCGGGTTCGATCCCAAGTGCGTTGAGGACTCGGCGGCCCACGTCCGACTCTGCGAAGGCATCACTCAGGTCGACGAACCAAACGCCTCCCGGGAAATCGCCGGCGACGAGCTGAGAAACACGTCGGGCAAGAGTTGTCTTTCCCACGCCACCGGTGCCGAGAATCGTCAGGATGCGACAATTCGGCTCCCGGATCCGGCCCAGGACCTCTCGCAGCTCATCTGTCCGTCCTACCAGCTCTGATCCGCGCAATCGATCATCGCTGGTCGGTCCGGTGCTCGAAACGTCGTCCGGAATCGTGAGCCCGGGCGCGGACCCTCCTATCATCAAGAGGGCAGCGGCGACTTCCCCGACCGACGCGTAGCGATCAGTCGGCGCTCGAGCCAGACAACGTTGAACTAACTCAACAAACTCGGCGGGAAGGTCCGGGCGAAGATCCCAAAGTGGCCTCGCGTCGTTCCCTTCCTCGTGAAACCTCATGATGTCGCGCAGTGATGTGGTCGGAACCGGATACTCGAGGTTGACCAGTCGAAAGAGGAGAACGCCGAGGGCGTAGATGTCGGACCTCTGACTACGAGGCTTCCCGTCGAACAGCTCGGGAGCCATGTAGAGAGGCGTGCCTCGCACGCGCTGCCCGGATGTATCATGGGTTTGTTCGGTGACCAGGCCGAAGTCCATCAGCACGATTCGGCCACCTCGCTCGCGCATGGCGTTATCGCATTTTACGTCTCCATGGATCAGGCCGGCATTGTGGACTGCCGCCAACGCTTGGGAGAGCGGGATTCCAATGGCGCAGGCTTCTGCCGCACTCATCCTGCCGGTCCGCTCGAGCAAGCGTTCCAGCGTCTCACCCTCAACTCTTTCCGTCCACATCCCGTACCAGCCCGATCGGTGTTCCACGCCATGTACGATCAAAACGTTTGGGTGACGTACCCGGGCCAGGCCACGGGCCTCTTCGAAACTACAAAGCTGATTGGGATCGTAGACCTGTTTGAGCGCCACATGCGTCGCGAGACGCTCATCCCAGGCGTCGTAGACGGTGCCGGATGTCCCCTCGCCGATTACTCCCCGAAGCTCGAGGTGTCCCCACATTCTGGGGAGCTCCGAATCAGGGGATTGATGGGGTGCATCCGGCGAGCTCGGCTCGTCCACTTCGTTCGGTTTGCCTGCTTCGCCGGATGGATCCGATTCGGTGCTGCGGGGATGCTTCCAGATCTCGTAGACGGAGCGGAGGTTCCTGACCCGACTTCGCTCACGCGGATCGGGGCGGGATTGCTCGGCCGCATCCCAGTCGACGTCGTCTCCGCGGTCAACGCGGGAAACCAAATCCTCGAACCAGGTGTCGTTGTCGGTGGGCATACGATTCAGTCTAGTGGACTGGAACGTGCGAGAACATCGCGGAGGACAGGTCGGGCACGGATCGGAAAGACACGACCCTGCGAGCCCACTGACCGCTGGTATTCCAGTATTCAAGCGCTGCGGACCCATAACTCCCCCAGGCCACAGGTCGTTCCGGTTCAAGAATCTGATGGATGAACCCGTTCGTTCGATCTGCTTTGACGGTCGCCCGAGTATTGGCGGTCGTTGACTTGTTCACTTCGTTAGACGGGTGCCTGTGCCGAAGAACGTGACGACGCAAAAAGTTGAACAGAGATTTCTCGAGCACCATCCTGCGGGCCAGATATTGGTGGCTGGGTTGCGACTGCGCCGAAGCGGAACTTGTCTCCGGAGAAGGGGCCATTTCAGCCCCGATCGACCTATACAAGTCAAAGTCGGAAAACTTCAAAACCCCACGCGAGCAAGTTCGTGATCGCGACTTTCGACTCATCCTGGAACATTGCGCTGCGGTTCTCGAGGGCGCCGCGGAACTTTGACATTGGCGTCCCGTGACCACAATCGTGGAGTCGGTCGGCCAAGGCCTGGATTCCGTCGATGTTCTGGTTGTCTTTAGGATTTGGATAGCTGTGTTCCGGGACTGTAAACAATGCCGTCACCCGCAAAGTCTGCCAACTATAGTCACTTCAACGCCTTACTTAGCGCCGAAGCATTTGCCTGTCGGGATCTTTTACAAGGGGAACGCGTCGCGTGGCGGCGAGGTTACGCAAGCGCAATGTAATAAATAGCGAGGCAGGGGGTTAGGCGATCGTAGGGGCGCTGGCACGAAACATGTAACATTGGTTTCTGGCCCGGCATTGTGAAACATTCAACGCGGACCAGAGGA
>Ga0315338_1001791_pt1 | contig 24270 bp, 26 predicted proteins | sample ASW8metaG_FD_204518 | JGI IMG/M metagenome (GOLD analysis project Ga0315338, IMG submission 204518) | Ammonia-oxidizing marine archaeal communities from Monterey Bay, California, United States - ASW #8 | ecosystem: Environmental > Aquatic > Marine > Coastal | place: USA: California | collected... | reverse complement strand
CATGCGCATCCTTTCGGCCTCGTACACGCCGATCCGCGCAATTCTCAAATACCCGTGTTGATACCGCGCCTCGCCGAAGTGACCGAAAGTTTCCTGGTTGGTGGCTTTTCCTCGGGCAGCGATCCGTTCTGGCAGATCGCCGGAGGTTTGACCCAGGGCGGCATTTGCGGCGCCTGGTTCTCTGAAGCGGTGCCTGTCGCGACCGGTCTGACACAGGGCTGCATGCCGATCGGGCCGGTCCACGAAGTGACGGAATGCCGAGACAACGTCATCGTCTTGCTCGGTGGCCGGCCCGCCCTCGACGTGCTCAAGGAGGACATCGGGGCGGAGCTGGCGGAGGACCTCCGGCAGCTAGGCGGCGTGGTGTTCGCGGCGCTGCCGATCGCTGGCTCCGACCGCCCGGACTACCTCGTGCGCAACCTGGTGGCGATAGATCCCGAGGAGGCGTTGGTCACCGTCGCGGCGCCGCTGGTGGCGGGACAGCCGCTCATGTTCTGCCGTCGCGATCCGCAGGCGGCGGAGGCCGACCTGCACCGTATGCTGGTCGACCTAGGCCGCCGGATGGGAACCGCGCCGCGCGGCGCTATCTATGTGTCGTGCCTGGGCCGCGGGCCCAATATGTTCGGGCCGGACTCGGCGGAGCTCAGGATCATAGCGGGGGCACTCGGCGATCTTCCGCTGATTGGCTTCTTCGGCAACGGCGAGGTTTTCCATAACCGCCTCTACACCTACACGGGCGTGCTCACGATATTCTTGTGACAGCCGCTACGTTCGGTATCGTTTTTTTGCGGCGTGCGCGACGGGGGGTTGTTTTGCGGTGGCCTCTGCGTTATGCGGTGGTCACGCGCCCCTGGGCAGTGCTTCGCCGGGGCGCTTTCGATTTTGTGGCGGACCAGACCGGGGCAACCTGGGTCCGTTGGTGGCGGCACGGCGCGAGCGCCGGGTTGCGTTCGGAAGGATGAATTGATGGTGGAACTGATACCGCCACACGGCGGCGGCGAGCTGCGCACGCCGTTGTTGCAGGGAGAGGCGCGCGAGGCGGCGCGGGCACGGGCAGCGAGTTTGCGCACGGTGCCGATGGCGAGCCGTGAGGTCTCGGATTTGATCATGCTGGGGATCGGCGCCTACACGCCGCTCGCCGGTTTCATGGGTGAGGCCATGTGGCGTGGGACCTGCACCGACATGAAGTTGCCCGACGGTACGTTCTGGCCGATCCCGATCACGCTCTCGTGCGAGGAGGAGCTCGGCGAGTCCATCGCGATCGGCGAGGAGGTCGCCTTGGTCGACCTGGCGGGCGAGCCAATGGCCTCGATTAAGGTCGAGGAGAAGTATCGGATCGACGCCGACCTCGAATGTGGCTCGGTGTTTCTGACCACCGACGAGGCTCATCCCGGCGTCGCTAAGGTGCGGGCTCAGGGGCCGATCAATCTCGCCGGGCCGGTCCAGGTTTTCAGCGAGAGTGTTTATCCGAGCCAGTACCCCGAACTGTATCTCCGGCCGACCGCGTCGCGAGCACGGTTCGCCGAACTGGGCTGGTCGACCATCGCGGCGTTTCAGACTCGCAACCCGATGCACCGCAGCCATGAGTATCTGGTCAAGGTGGCGGCCGAGGTATGCGATGGCGTGTTCATCCATCAGGTGCTCGGCGCGCTGAAGCCCGGCGACATCCCCGCCGACGTGCGGACCGAGGCGATCGATGCGTTGGTCCAGAACTATTTTGTCGCGGGAACCTGTATTCAGGCCGGCTATCCCATCGAGATGCGCTATGCCGGCCCGCGCGAGGCGCTTTTGCACGGCGTGATCCGCCAGAACTTCGGGTGCTCACATCTGATCGTCGGGCGTGACCATGCGGGCGTCGGCAGCTATTACGGGCCCTTCGACGCCCACAAGATCTTCGATTCGCTCGAGTCGGGCAGCCTACTGCTCCAGCCTCTCAAGCTTGATCTCACATTCTACTGTCATCGGTGCGCCGGCATGGCGAGCACACGGACCTGTCCGCACGACGGCGACGCGCGGCTCAACATCTCGGGAACCCGTCTGCGCGAGATGTTCGCCAACCATGAGGCCGTGCCGGCGGAGTACAGTCGTCCCGAGGTGCTGGCCGTCCTACAGGCGCATTACGATCGGTTGGACTCGGCCGCCTGAACCCAATGCGGCGGAGTGGCACGGTGGCGCTGTCCGTCGTCTTCCACCCCGCCTATGTCGCGCCGCTGCCGTCCGATCATCGCTTCCCGATGGAGAAGTTCGGGCGGCTATTCGAACGGCTGGTGGCCGAGGGCGTGGTCACTGTCGAGACCGCGGTCGAGCCCATGCCGGCGCCCCGAGGGTGGCTGGAATTAGTCCACACGCCGGACTATGTGAGCGGTATCCTCGAGCAAAGGCTGGGGCCTGAGGCGACGCGTCGGATTGGCTTTCCGCTGACGGCTGCACTGGCGCGTCGATCGCAGGCGGCGGTCGGGGGCACTGTGCAGACTGGTCGGCTTGCCTTGGAGCATGGCCTTGCCTGCAACACGGCGGGCGGCAGCCATCACGCGTTTTCGACCCACGGTTCGGGCTTTTGCGTTTTCAACGACGTGGCCGTGGCCATCCGGGTACTGCAAGCTGAGGGCCTGATCGACACCGCCCTCGTCATCGATCTCGATGTCCACCAGGGCGACGGCACGGCCGAGATCTTCGCCGACGACGCCAGCGTCCATACCTTCTCGATGCACTGCTCGGTCAACTTCCCGCTGCAGAAGCAGCACAGCGATCGGGACGTCGCCTTGCCGCGCGGCACCGGCGATGACGCTTATCTCGAAACTCTCGACTCCGAGCTGGGATCGCTGCTGCCCAGGACGCGACCCGATATCGTTTTCTACAATGCGGGCGTCGATCCCCATGCCGATGATCGCATCGGGCGACTTTCCCTCAGCGACGCCGGGCTCGCCGCGCGCGAGCGCATGGTCTTGGAGAGCTGCCGTGCGGCGGGCTTTCCGGTCGCCGGTGTGGTCGGCGGCGGCTATTCCGATGACCTCGACGCCTTGGCGAACCGCCACGCGATCCTCCACCGTACGGCGGCGGTGCTGGCCGCCCTATGATCGAGTAGTCGTTTAGGTCAACTTCACGGGAATGGCCGACGCGACAGCCTCAGCGCTACACGTCAGCTCCCTATCGCGTTCCGAGTCGTCCTCGAAGCGGCCGAGGAAGACCCACTTGTCCATGCCCAGGCGCAACCCATACCGTTGCCTTTTACCGTTGTCGGCATAATACACGGTAGCCAATGGTCCCGCCCCGCGTGCCAAGACGTAAACTGCCACCAATCGCAGCACGTCCGCGTCCCTGAAAACCTCTCCGCTGCGGTCGACGCGTCCGCATTTTGCTCATGGTCACTCCACCGGACTGCCTTTAAATAGTCTGCCACACCACATTCCGAGCCCGGATACTGCTTGTGGGTAGCCCTCCCTCGATCAGTATCTCAGCATCGCGCAGCGCTCGGATCAACGTTTCCAGCTCAATGGTTAGGGTTGGTGTTTTCGGAGTAGGAGCCGATCCTGACGGCTGCTTGATCGGCCGCTACACTCGCCGCCACATCGTGTTCGGATTGGCCACGCCTAGGATGAAGTCTGGATCTCCATCGTGTTGGTAGTTGATCGCCGCCGTCGGTGCAGGAGCCGCCTCGGCCACCTCCTTCACAGGATTCGCAACCGAGGCTCTCGTCGAAACGCGGCCTCCAACCTCCATCTCGTATACATAGGCGGCCACCTTGTTGGTCAGCCGTCCTTTTCCAAAAAGCGCATATGAGAAGGCGACGCCAAACGAATGCGTCAGCGACACGTAGGGGCTATTGAAATACCCCTTGGCTACATGGCGCATTAATCTATCCACGCCGAAGGGCGCTGAAGTCTTCATCGGCGCGAAGCCAGTGGCACAGGCGTCGTTCGTGTGCCAGTAGGCGCCGCCGCCGGCACCCTTGTACAAGATCGCCATCAACGTGCGTTTATGTCGTCGCCGAGTCAGCCTGATGTGGCAAGCGCGATCTGCAAGTCGAGGTAGTCCGTCACGAAGCCTCCGACGATCTCGTCTATGCCGCCGTCCGCCGCGATGCCGAGGCTGCGGGCCTGGGCGGCGTCGGTGCCCTTTGGCCAGCCATCGACCATGTTCTGGATAAACGGATCCTGTTTCCATTTGACCGCGCCAAACGCCCGACCGTCTTGATGGCGCTCGGCTGATTCGACCATTTGGGCGGCGGTCACCGTCAGCCCCGGCAGTAGCACCGTGCGGTGCGCGCCGAACGCTTCGGGCGGTGCCTCGTGCAGCGTGATGAAGGCCTCCATCACCCGCCGGGGTGACAGACACGGTAGGCGTGTCTCGGGCGTTACCGGGCAAACCGTGTCGACGCCTGAGAGCGGCTCGCGGATGATACCCGAGCACCACGACGAGGCGGCGGTGTTGGGGCGCCCGGGCCGCACGACGATGGCCGGGAGCCGCGCCGAGCGACCGTCGAGGTAGCCCTTGCGCGTGTAATCGTTGATCAGCAGCTCGCCGATGACTTTCTGCACGCCATACGATGTCTCGGGCCGTGTCAGCGTCGAGTCGTCAACGATCTCGGGCAGCTCCCCGCCATAGGCGGCGACCGAACTTGTGAAGATGACCCTGGGGTTGTGCGCCAGGCGGCGGCAGGCTTCCAGAACGCAGCGGGTGCCGTCGAGGTTGGATTGGTAGCCGACGTCGAAGTCGGCCTCCGCGCCACCGCTCACCATCGCGCCAAGGTGAAAGACCGTATCGGTCGCCGCGTCGATCAGCGCCAATGCCTGAATCGGATCGCTGACATCGCCGGTGATCAGCTTGATCCGGTCATCGCTCACCTCCGCGGCCGGTTGAACGTCGAAGACTACGACCTCGTCGACCGCTTCGGGCCGACCGGAGCGACCCGTGAGTTCGCCGCGCTTGAGGACTTCCTCGCACAGTCGGCTACCGAGGAAGCCCGCGCCGCCGGTTATCACCACCTTCATGCCGCCACTCCACCCATCTGACTTGTTGCTGGTGCGTGGCCATCGTAGCCTGGCCCCCGGCAGTGGACAACGCGACCGAGCAGCTCAGCCTAGCTCTCGTCGCCGCTGTCGGTGTCGAGGTCAAGGGAGGCCGAGTTCATACAATATCGAAGGCCGGTCGGTTCGGGACCGTCGGGGAAAACGTGGCCGAGATGGGCGCCGCAACGCGCGCACAAGGCCTCGGTCCGGACCATGCCGTGGGCGCCATCGACTTCGGTGGCGACCTTGTCGTCGGCCACCGGGGCGTGGAAGCTGGGCCAGCCGGTGCCCGAGTCATACTTAGTCTCAGAGCTAAACAGCGTCTCGCCGCAACAGACGCAGCGATAGGTCCCCTTATCCTTGCAGTCCCAGTACTTGCCGCTGAACGCCGGTTCGGTGCCTTTCTCGCGGGCGACGTGATACTGCTCGGGCGTGAGCATGGCTTTGTACTCCGCGTCGGTCTTGCCGGTCATCTCTGATCCTTCTGACATGCGGTCATTATGGTCCCCGTTGAGCCGCCTTGATGCGACAACGATCTCGTCCGATCAACTCCTAACCCGCAGGATACACTGCTTCGTGGCGCACCCGAGCAACCGCCTTGTGCCACCCGGAGATCATCGTATCGCGCCGCGCCCTTCCGCGTCCCAATAGTGCGCGCCAAGGCCGGAGAAGGCCGGCAGCAGGTAGACACTGCGATTGTCGGAAAGACTCGCGGCGAGAGGCTCACTCTGCGCCGCGTCGGCGAGGAGATGGAGGCGATCGTGCAGCCACTAAATGGCGGTTCCGGCATCGAAAATGCTGCCTTCGAGCGCGTAGTTGGTGACCCCGGCGAGACAATAGGTGATGATCCCCAGAAATCGCTCGCGTGACGCTGGCGCGCGCGTTCCGGTGTTCGCCAGTACGAAGCATCCGGTGCCGTAGGTGGCCTTGGCGCGACCGTAGGCCGGGCCCAGGCTCGCCGCTTGCTGATCGCCAGTCATGCCACCGATCGGAATGGGGCGTGCGAACAACGCAGCCTCGGTCTTACCCAAGGCCCCCACGTTGTCGACCACCTGGGGCAGGATCGCGGGCGGCGCCCCGAACAGCTCGAGCAGGTCCGCGTCCCAGTCGAGACGGTGGATATCGAAGAGGAGAGTGCTGGCCCCGTTGGTCACATCGCTTGCATGAACGCGGCCCTGGCCAGCCGCCACAACAGAAACCTCTCGATGGTGCCGAAGGCGATCTTGCCGGCGCGTGTCCGCTCGCAGACTCCGGGAACGCTGTCCAAGAACCAGTGCAGCTTGCTCGTGCGGAAGTAGGAATAGAGCAAAAGCCCGGTGCGCTCCCCAATCAGCGGTGCATGACCGGCAGCGCGCAACGAGGCACAGAGCGCCGAGCCGCGCCGGTCCTGCCAGACGATCGCGTTGTGAATCGCGCCGCCGGTTTGGCGATCCCACGACACTGTCGTCTCGTGCTGATTGGCGATGCCGATTGCGGCCGCCGCCACCTCGCGCCGCTGGTCGATCACGTCGCGGCTAAAGTGTATGATATTCGCCCAGGTCTTCTCCGGATGGTGCTCTGCCCATCCGTTGTGGGGAAAAGTCTGGCGATGCGCCACCTGGGCCGACGCCAGCGGGCGATCGCCCGGGTCGAACAGCATCGCGCGGGTGCTGGTAGTGCCCTGATCGATCGCCAGAATGGCGGGCCGTGACATAAGCCGCGCTCGCCGGGGTCGAAGGGCGATCAGGTCCGCGTGAGGACCTCGGGGTTGACGACGTAGGCCGGATCGAGGCGGCCGTCGATGGCGGCCAGAGCGTTCTCGGCGCAGACATCTCCCATCCGGGCCGCGCACTCCACCGTTAGTCCCGCCGAGTGTGGCGAGAGCACGGTGCGCGGGGCGGTGGACAGCGGATGGTCGGTCGCTGGGGGCTCGACTGCGTACACGTCCACGCCGGCGCCGCCTAGTTTGTCGGCGTGGAGCGCGGCGACCAGCGCCGCCTCATCGACGAGACTTCCGCGTGCTGTGTTGATGAGCAGCGCGCTCGACCTAAAGCGCTGAAGCCGTGGTCCGTCGATGAGATTCTTGGTCTCCGGCGTCGCCGGCGTGTGCAGGGTGACAATGTCGGCCTCCGGTATCGCCGCGTCGAGATCCGCGACAGGCACCGCGCCGCGCGCCTCTACGTCGCCCTGGGGAATGTAGGGGTCGTAGACGAGGACGCGCATGCCGAATGCCAGGCAACGCTCAGCGACCCGGCTGCCGACACGGCCAAAGCCGACAACCAGCAGTGTCTTTCGCCACAGTTCGAACGCGGCCAGGGACTCGCGCCGGTCCCAGTCGCCGGTGCGGCTGGCGCGGTCGTAGGCAATGCCCTGCTTGGCCAGCGCCAACATCATGAATAGCGCGTGCTCGGACACGGTCACGGCGTTGGCCTCGCCGACCGTGGCGAGCGGGATGCCGCGCTCGGTCAGCGCTTGGACATCGATGTTGTCATAGCCGACGCCGTATCGCGCGACGACCTTGAGGCGCTCAGCGCGTGCAATGGTCTCGCGGTCGAACGGGAGGTAGCGGGCGATGACCGCCTCGACCTCCGCCACCTCACGGTGAAGGAGTTCAATGTCCCCGCCTGCTATGGTCACCGTGTCGATATCGGCCCGCTTCGCGAGGACCGCGGCGGCCGCCGGCACCAACGCGCCATAGGCTAACACTTTCGCCATTACATCACCCTCTGGACCGCCACGAGTCCAATCGACTCAGAGTCGGCTACAGTATCGGGCGTTCTGGAAGGTGTCGATGTACGCGATTAATCGAGCTCGCGGACAGGGGCGCGGACGCGATTGACGGCGCCGTAGGCGAACAGACTGACAAAGTCGACCGCGCGGCGAACAGCGCCGGATCGGGCCAGCCTCGGATGCTGGAGTACCCGGCTACATAGAGAACGGTCACGGGACCTGGGGTGAAAACGTACACAGCAGCCACGATCAAGCCAGTCATTCCGATGCTCAATTGGGTATTGCTGCTCTTTACGCGGGCGTCATCACTGCCATGGAAAAACCGAGTGATGAGTATCGTATTTGACCCTGCGCGGAATTGGGCTGGTCATCCGTCACACTGATGTCAGTTTTGCTCCACTGTGTCCCGCGCTGATCTCGTTTAGACGGGAAGTCGGAGGCGCACCCGTAGGCCGCCGAGCGGCGAGTCATTAAGCGTGATGTCGCCGCCATGGCTGCGCATAACGTCGCGAGCGATGGTCAGCCCGAGCCCAACGCCACCTTGATTGGAGCTGCGCGCGGCGTCCAACCGGTGGAAGGCTCTGAAGACGGCTTCGCGCTGGCCAGGCGGAATGCCAGGTCCGTCGTCGTCGATGGTAATCTCGATGGCGGCGGTAGTGCGGCTGACAGTGATGGCGATTCGACGGGCGGTCCGCCGCGCGTTGTCGATTAGGTTCTGCACGCAACGGCGAAACGCGTTGGGCTTGAGCGGCACCGATATCGCACCCGCCGCGACCAAATCGATGGTGGCGCCCCCGTCTCGTCGGGCATCCCTCACGATGCGCTCAAGCAACTCGGACAGGTCAGTAACGACCGCGACCTCGCCTCCATCGCCGCGAGCAAAGCCGAGATAAGCTTCCACCATCCGCTCCATCGCCGCGATATCGGCCTCGATATCCTCGACGTTCAGGTCTTCCATCCTGGGCGGGTCGCCGAGCAGCGCGATCTGTAACTTCATGCGCGTGAGTGGGGTGCGGAGGTCGTGTGAGACCCCGGCGAGCATCTCAGTGCGCTGTTCCAATTGACGCCCTATACGTTCGCGCATGGCGACGAAGGCGGTGGTGGCTTGGCGAATCTCGATGGCCCCTGCCGGCTTGATCGGACCAGCCTCGCGACCCTTGCCGAATGCGTCCGCGATCTCAGCCAATCGCCGGATCGGCCGCATCTGATTGCGCAGGAAGAGGATCGCGACCGCTATGACCACCAGCGACGAGCCCACCAGCCATAGGATGAAGACGGCCGTGGTGGTGCTGGTGATCCGTTTGCGCGATGTAATCACGCGCAGCATGGCCCCGTCCAACGCGACCAAGATCTCAACTGAGTCGGCGCGGCTTCGCGCGTCGATGTGGAAGGGAGCCGTCAGCCGCTCGCGCAGGGCGTCGGTCAGTACCCGATAGAGGCGGCGACCACCAAGACCGGCAGACATGGCGTCGTTGGGTAGATCGGTCGCCGCCAGTACCTCGACCGACAGGTTGTAGTTGTGCTCCACGGCCGCGAGGTACCGGATGCGCTGATCGGCGATCGGGTAGTGAGGGAGCGAGCGAATGACCATGGCGATGTCGCCAGCGACGCCCAGGGCGAGCCGGCGGCTCACGGTTTCCCAGTGGCGCTCGTAGAAAACGTATGCCGTCACCAGCTCGACCAAAACGAGCGGCGTGACAATCATCAACAGCGCCCGTCCGAACAGCGTGTGTGGCAACAGCCGCTTGAGCACACAATATCTCCGGCTGCGCGCGACCCGACCGGATTCTAATCGGCCAGTAGTAAGTAGCCTTCGCCCCATGCGGTGCAGAGGTAGCGAGGGGCGCGCGGGTCGGCCTCGATCTTACGCCTGAGGCGGGTGATTTGTACATCGATGGTACGCGCGCCGCCGCCGCTTTGTGCCCGCAGGCGGTCGCGCGAGAGAACCACCCCCGGCTGACGAGCAAACACGTCGAGCAACGCTGATTCCGCTGACGTCAGGTGAACGAGCGCGCCAGCACGACGAAGTTCGCGACGTTCGATATCGAAATAAAACTCGCCAAAGGCGACCCCCGACGGCTTGCTTTCAGGCCGGCCGACGCGCCGCAAGATACCGCGTATCCGCAGGAGCAGTTCGCGCGGCTCGAAAGGTTTGGCGAGATAATCGTCGGCGCCGTGTTCGAGGCCGGCGATACGCTGCTCGACCTCGTCCATCGCGGTCAGCATCAGAATTGGCACCTGGCTATCGCGCCGCACCGAGGTCGCGAGTTCAAATCCACTTTCGCCGGGCATCATGACGTCGAGTACGACAAGATCAAAGTCGATGCCAGCCATCTTGGCGCGCGCGTCCTCCGCGTTCGCCGCCGAGGTGACCCGGAAGCCGTCCTCGGCGAGGAAGCGTGCGATCAACTCGCGCAGCCGCTCGTCGTCGTCAACAACCAGCAGGTGAGCCGGGCCAGCGCCCCTCCCGACAGCCTCGTTGTCTGGGGCTGGCATGGCAGGCCTAGGAGCGGAGGGTCGCGCTTAGTACGCCGTCGCGATCGACTTCGTCAATCAGGCCGAGAAGGACCTGGCGGTAGCCGGCGACGGCCTCGGCACCGGCCTCCCGATAGGCGCGGGCGACGCGTTCGCGTTGCGGTTGGGAGAGACGGCGCTCGAGCTCCACGCCATTGCCGGTAAGGTACAAAAGACGTTGCCTGCGATCGGCGCGGCCCTTTTCCTGGCGGATGAATTCGCCCGAGACGAGTTGGCCCAGCACACGTGACAAGCTTTGTTTGGTGATGCGCAGGATAGCGAGGAGTTGGGCCACCGTGATACCCGGGTTTCGACCAACGAAGTGGATGACTCGATGATGAGCACGGCCGAAGTCATACTCGCGCAAGATGACATCGGCATCACTGGTGAAGTCGCGATAGGCGTAGAACAACAGTTCGATGCCCTGACGCAACTCCTCGTCGCGCAGGAACAACGGATTGGCAGCGCTCGATTTTGCGTCAGCCATGTTGACATATATGGCCTACAATGTAAGCTGGCGCAACCTAAACGATAATGTTGCCGAGGGGACGGTCCCCGATGTCTCTCATGCCATTTGATGATCGTGACGGGGTGATCTGGTGGAACGGATCGCTCATTCCTTGGCGCGACGCGAAGTGTCACGTTTTGAGCCACGGCCTGCACTACGCGAGTTGCGTGTTTGAGGGCGAGCGGGCCTACGAGGGCGAGATTTTCAAGATCACCGAGCACAGCGAGCGGCTCGCGGGTTCGGCAAGCTACCTTGATTTCGAGCTACCGTTCACGACTGCCGAGATCGACGCAGCCAAACGCCAATTGCTTGCGGCCATGAAGATATCGGACGGATATGTTCGCGCGGTCGCCTGGCGCGGCAGCGAGATGATGGGCGTGTCGGCCCAGTCAACCAGGGTCAACCTGGCGATTGCTGCCTGGGCATGGCCCTCGTATTTCACGCCCGAGGCGCGGCTCAAGGGTATTCGCCTCAAGACGGCCCCCTGGAAGCGGCCCTCGCCTGAAACCGCGCCGGTGATGGCCAAGGCGGCCGGGCTCTACATGATTTGCACCTTGAGCAAGCATGCGGTTGAGCGCGAGGGCTATGACGATGCGCTGATGTTGGACTGGAAGGGCCGGATCGCGGAAGCGACCGGAGCCAACATTTTCCTGGTGATGGACGGGGTTATGCATACGCCGATACCCGATTGCTTTCTCGATGGCATTACCCGGCGAACCGTCATCGGCCTAGCGCGCGGGCGCGGCTATGAGATTGTTGAACGGCGTATCATGCCCGATGAACTTGGCGACGTCGACGAGGTCTTCTTGACTGGCACTGCCGCCGAGGTGACGCCTATCGGCGAGATAGACGGCCACAACTACCAGGTAGGGCCCGTGACCCGGACGTTGATGGAAGACTACGAGGCCATGGTTCGCCGTCGAGCCGCGGCGTGACGACTGGCCACGACCGGCACCAAACTGGAGAGCTAGATGCCCTACCTCATCCTCACCACCGACGCGCCCGACTCGCTTGAACTTCGGAACGAACTCAGGCCCATACACCTCGATTATTTGATCGCTCATCAGGACAAGCTGTTGGCCGGTGGGGCGCTGCTGAGCGACGATGGCTTGGGCGGCCATGGCGGCTGCATCATCGTCGATACCGAAGATCGGGCGGAAGCCGAGGCTCTCATACAGAACGATCCCTTTACCAAGGGCGGCCTGTTCGCCGACATCAAGGTCACGCGCTGGCGCAAGGCGTTCTTCAACGGCGAGAAGTGTATTTAGGCGGACCGTCGCCCGTCGTCTCGGATCCGTGCGTGAGACCGATGCCGAAACGCCGGAGTTTGCGACGGTGTATAGGGGGCCGTCGCAAACCGGGCGACTTCAAGATTTGCCATAGCGTTCCTGTGTTGGGGACATGAAAGCGATCTTTCGGCTAGTGATCGAAGCGGGTCCCCTCGCCGTCTTCTTTGTCGCCAACGGCATGTACGAGATTTTCACGGCGACGGCCGCGTTCATGGTGGCGGTGTCGGTCGCGCTTGCCGTCTCATGGGCCTGGGAGCGGCGGCTTCCGCCGATGCCGCTGGTGAGCGGGCTGGTCGTGATGGTGTTTGGCGGTCTGACGCTCTACCTGCACGATGAGACCTTCATCAAGATCAAGCCCACTATCGTCAATACGATGTTCGGACTGATTCTGGTCGGCGGGGTCGTGGTCCGGCGACCACTGCTCAAACCCCTGTTTGGCCACGCTTTCCAGCTGACGGAAGAGGGTTGGGGCAAGTTGAGTGGGCGCTGGGGTTGTTTTTTCTTGGTACTCGCCGCGCTGAATGAGGTCGTGTGGCGCAGCGTCGACACCGATACATGGGTCAGTTTCAAGGTGTTCGGGATCATGCCGCTGACGATTCTGTTCGTCATCGTCCAGATGCCGCTCCTCAATCGCTATCAGATCGACGATGCCACGTGACAAAATCAGGGACGGTCCATAACTAGCCCCTACTGGGACCAGCCGTCACGGCTCGGACTCTAGGAGGTCTCCCATTTTCGCGATATATGGGCGTGGTGAGCTTATACCGCAGGAAATTTGTCGCCTGTTCCGCTCGATCGCTGATCGGCATCCTCGCGGGGGGCTTGTGCTCGCGGCCTCGATGGCGGGGCGGACACCATCCTTGTCGAAACCGGCGATGGTATCGTGGCGGTGCCGGCCGATGTGACAGCTTCCGCGGATGGGCTTGCCACGGCTGGACTGGCCCTGGTCGTATCGACAGGGGCTATTCCTTTCGCCTCGTCCGAGACGATCGTGTTGGCGCCCACGCCGTCGAGAACAATGGAGTCGGGCCGGCCGATCTTCGCGCTCCCTGCGCCGGCGCTATCGACGACATCGTTAGTCCACGCGAGCTGGCCGCGATCAAGGCGAAGAACGGCGCGGCCGTCGCGGAAGCGCATAGGACAACCTTGAGAGGCTATGTCAGTGCTGCTTCCAACGCCCGCCCCCTCGTCCCAGTTCGCTCGCGAGAGCGAGACCTCGAACGGTGAGGGTGCTTTGGAGCCAATCCGCCTGAACATGCGGGGTCTGCTGGTTGATTTCATAGATGCCGAGTTCGTTCGGCAGCGATTGCCAGTGACCGGCGTCGATGCGATGGGGAGGACAAGCTTCTCCGTCATGGAGATAGGCGAGTTTGTCCTCGAGCGAACGGCGGACGGGAGTGCCATGAAGCTGACCGAGATGACGACGGGGTTGAGCTACGCCCAGTAATGAGCGGCGGGACCTGGTTGGCTCGTGGGGCAGCACCGCGGCACACGAGAGCGTTGGTGCCCCCCGGCCCGCAGCTATCACGAGCAAACGGCATCTGACCGATCTGATCAAGGACATAACCAAAGCGGTCGTCACATCGCCTTGGTCCTATGCCACGCTGGCGGTGTTCTTGATTACCCTGACTCGTTCGCCGTGGCCGAACGAGTCAGGCCGGGTAGATCGGCTGCGCAACACGAACCCTCAAGCGCTCGCGCCGCCACGAGCGCCGGGTGGGTTGGTCGCCGGCAGGAACGTTGCCTGATTCTGGACTTCGCGGTGGCGGTCCAGTGCCCACCGCACGCTCGCGAAAGCGATATCATCCCACGGTATTTCATCCCAGCGCAGCAGACACGCCTCCATACTCTCCGGCCCGGGGTTGATATTCGGGTCCGCGAGCCGCGCCCTGTAGATCAGCTGTACTTGGCTTAGATGAGTGAGAGCGTAGACGGCGAGCAGACCCTCGATCTTGATGCGTGCTCCAGCCTCCTCGAAGGCTTCGCGATGCGCGCCCTGCTCGGTGCCCTCGTGAACCTCCAGATAACCTGCCGGAATCGTCCAGTAGCCCTTGCGGGGCTCGATAGCGCGCCGACACATGAGAATGAGATCGTCCCACAGGCAGACCGCGCCGACGACAATCTTAGGGTTAACATAGTTGATGAAGCCGCAGTCTCGGCACACCATCCGCGCCCGGTTGTCGCCCTCGGGGACGTGCGCGTACACGGGGCCGGCCGGTCGCATCATGAAATCAGTTTTTTTGTGGGGGCCCGCCGCCGCGGGCCGCGCCTCAATTTCGTGGATACTAGAAAAGCGTGGATACTAGATGAGAATATCCACCTGGCCGCCGACCGCTCTCTTTTCGTCGCCAGGGTCATCCTCGGTGCGAAAGCGCCGTTCGCCGGCCGCGCCGGGCCGTTCCTCCACCACGCTGACAAATTCTTCGCCGCTACGAAGCTCCTACTCTGGCGAGTCGGTCACGGGCCTCTCGATGATCTCTTCTCCAGCCTGCCGCAGCGGCGAATTTAATGGCCATGGCAGAAACCAACCCACGACGAATACTTCGCCGCGAATTCCCTTTCTGTTCCATACAGATTAGGCGCTAACCGTTAAGAAGTCTATCGCACCGACGCCGGCTATCGGAGAGAAGTGCTGGTTTGGCGGGCCGCTCCGTGACAGACCCCGTCGCGGGGGCCGCTTGAGCAGGCCAAGCAAAGCTCCTAAATTGCCGCCCACCCTAGGCTAGGTGATGTCCGAAACCGCTACCCACAACCTCGCGATCACACTGCCCGACGGCAGCGTCCGCACATACGGCGGCCCGTTGAGTGGAGGCGATGTCGCCCTGGACATCGGCCCCGGTCTGGCGCGCGCGGCGCTTGCCCTGAATGTCGGCGGTGAGATCCGAGATCTGGCCACGGTGATCGAGGCGGACACCGGGCTCGCTATCGTCACCCGCAAGGATGATGCGGCGTTGGAGCTCCTGCGCCACGACGCCGCGCACGTGCTGGCCGAGGCGGCGAAGGAGCTATTTCCTGACATCCAGGTGACCATCGGACCCGCCATCGAGGACGGCTTCTACTACGATTTCTCGCGCGCTGAGCCGTTCACGCCTGACGACCTCGAGGCGATGGAAGCGCGGATGCGAGAGATCGTCGATCGTGACGAAACGATCACGCGCGAGGTGTGGGAGCGCGACCGGGCGGTCGGGTTCTTCACCTCGATCGGCGAGCACTACAAAGCCGAGATCATCGCCGATCTACCCACCGACGAGCCGATCTCTCTCTATCGCCAGGGCGGGTTCGTCGATCTATGTCGGGGGCCGCACCTGCCCTCGACCGGCAAGCTTGGCAAAGCGTTCAAGCTGCTGAAGGTGGCCGGCGCTTATTGGCGCGGTGATTCGCGCAACGCGATGTTACAGCGGGTGTATGGAACGGCTTGGCGCGACGCGAAGGAGCTCGATCAATATTTGCATCGGCTCGCCGAGGCCGAGCGCCGCGACCATCGCCTCTTGGGACGCGAAATGGACCTGTTCCATCAGCAGGAAGAAGCGGCGGGCATGGTGTTTTGGCACCCCAAGGGGTGGCAGCTCTACCGGACCCTCGAAGACTACATGCGCCGGCGTCTTGAGGCGGCTGGCTATGTCGAGGTCAAGACCCCGCAGCTGATCGACCGCAGCTTGTGGGAGACCTCGGGGCACTGGGAGAAGTTCCGCGAGAACATGTACACCATGGAATCGGAGGAACGGACGTTCGCCCTGAAACCGATGAACTGCCCTGGCCATGTGCAGATATTCCGCCAGCAGCTAAAGAGCTATCGCGAACTGCCATTGCGGATGGCGGAGTTCGGGTCTTGCCACCGCTATGAGCCGTCGGGTGCGCTTCATGGCCTGATGCGAGTGCGCAACTTCAACCAAGACGATGCGCACATCTTTTGCACCGAGGAGCAGATCAACTCGGAGACCGAGGACTTCGTGCGGCTTCTCTTGCTTGTCTATAAGGACTTCGGCTTCGAGGAGGTGTCAGCCAAATTCTCGGATCGGCCAGCCGTGCGGGCCGGCGACGACGCGATCTGGGACCGAGCCGAGGGCGCGCTGCGCGGTGCGGTGGAGGCGATCGGACTCGACTATGAACTTAATCCGGGCGACGGCGCTTTCTACGGGCCCAAGCTCGATTTCGTGCTGACCGACGCAATCGGCCGCCAGTGGCAATGTGGAACCCTGCAAGTAGACTTCGTACTGCCCGAACGGCTCGGTGCGAGTTACGTCGGCGCCGACAGCGCCAGGCACCGCCCCGTCATGCTGCACCGAACGATTCTCGGTTCGTTCGAGCGCTTTACCGGTATTTTGATCGAGCAGTACGCGGGCCACTTCCCGCTCTGGCTGGCGCCGCTCCAAGTCGTTGTCGCCACGATCACTCAAGAGGGCGATGAATTCGCCAGCACCGTTGCGAGCAACCTCTCGGATGCGGGCCTGCGCCTCGAACTCGATCTCCGCAATGAAAAGATCGGCTACAAGGTGCGGGAACATTCGCTAGCCAAGGTGCCGATTATTCTTGCCGTGGGCAAACGAGAAGCCGAGGCGGGAACGGTGGCGTTGCGTCGCCTCGGCGATCGTGGACAAGAAAGCCTTGCTCTTGCTGAAGCAGTGGCTAGACTCCGGTCCGACGCCCAGGTGCCGGGACAATGAGACGGCGTAGCCTGGGGGCGTCGGGTAAGTTGCGACGCCGCGCCGCAAGGAGCTGACTACATAGCACGACGACCATTTGCGGCGCCGCCGCCGAGTTCAAAGGGACCCCGCGTCAACGGCATGATCGACGCGACCGACGTTCGGCTCGTCGATGCGGACGGCGAGGCCGTGGGCGTCGTTACTGTGGAGGAAGGCCTCGAGCGTGCGAAGGAGGTCGGTCTCGACCTCGTCGAGGTCTCGCCCAATGCCGATCCGCCGGTCTGTAAGCTCTTGGACTACGGCAAGTTCAAGTACGAGGCCCAGAAAAAGGCCAACGTCGCACGCAAGAAGCAGAAGACCTTCGAGGTCAAGGAAATCAAGATGCGGCCGAGCATCGATGTCCACGACTACGACGTGAAGATGCGCTCGATGGTTCGTTTCCTGGGTGAGGGCGACAAGGTGAAGGTCACGGTGCGCTTTCGCGGCCGAGAGCTGGCCCACCAGAATCTGGGTCAACTGGTGCTCGAACGCATTCGTGACGACTTGGTGCAGGTCGCCAAGGTCGAACAGTTTCCCAAGATGGAAGGCCGGTTGATGACCATGGTCATCTCCCCCCGCTAGCGGTTTCCACGGCGTCAATTGGTCCCCGGGGGCCCTCGGTGCATCTCGATTACGCGCCATGCCGCGGCAAGGTCGTCATGGACCGGCGCCTAATTCTTCAACCCGTCGCGAAACTTCGTCATGGGCGGGGCTGCCCGGTTCAAGCGCATCGAGGAGGCTGGTCCAGGCCGTCACGGCGGTCGCGGTGTGGCCGTTGCGAGCCGCCGCGAGGCCAGTGAAGAAGAGCGCGTCGGCGTGCCCTGGATCGAGTTCGAGAATGTGGCGATAGATCTCGATCGCGGCTGGCGGCAATGGAGCGTCAGGTTCCGCCTTCCGCAGCAACGCCGTGGCGTAGCTCGACTGTATCTCGATGTCGTCGGGCCTCAGCTCGGCGGCATGGCTCATTGCATCACGGGCCGCTTCGCCCTCGCCCAGCGCGTCATAGGAACGGGCGAGGCGTAGCCAGCCGTCAGCATCGTTTGGGCTGCTCTCGAGCCGGGCGGCCAGTCCTTCGACCATGCCGCGGATCATGCCCTCGCGCTCCTCAGGCGTCATCTCGGTGGCTGACGCGACATCCTCGGCGTCCGGGCCGGTGGGGCCATCAGTCGGTTCGACATTGGCCGTGCCGCTCTGGCGGAGCATTTCGCCGCGCGCCCGCGCGTCCACTGCCTTGTCCGTTTCGCCAAGGACGTCGTATGAGCGCGCCAGACGCTGCCAGCCCTCGAGGTCGTCCGGATTCGCCTCGAGGCGCGCCGCCAATCCGGCGACCATGCCGCGAATCATCTCCACGCGCTCCTCGGGTGTCATGTTTGCCGCCGCGGCCACATCATCGGCGTCGGGCCCGGCCGCCGCCGGGTTTGGCCGGGTAGCCGCCAGCCGATCGGCGGATAGGAGGGAGGTGGGATCGATGTCGAGCTCGGCCGCCGCGCCGCGCAGCTGCTCGACGACATCGACGAGCCATGGCGCGTTGGCCGGCGCGTCGCGGGCCAGGCCCAGCCACGCGTCGAATGCGCCTCGAATATCGCCGCTCTGTGATTTGGCGACGCCCAGGTAGAAGCGACCGGCGGGTTCGGTCGGATCAATGGCGAACGCGGCCTCGATCACCTCGCGCGCCGCCGGGGTGACATGACCGTTGGCGGTGAGCACCATCGCCTCGCCGAGTGCGCCCAAGATAGTGGCATCGCCGGGCGCGAGGGTGCTGGCGTGCTGGTAGGTCTCTACGGCATCCGGGTAGCTACCGAGGATCATGTACGAGCGCCCCAGCAGCAGCCAGCCATCGAGATCGTCGGGCTCACGCTCGAGCCGTTTGGCGAGCTTTTCCACGGCTGCGCCCAGGCCAACCGACTCCGAGCTCGGTGCGGATTGCCGCAATGCGGCGCGGTCGGTGGCGGTTTGCGTCGGCACGTCAGGTGACCCGCGCCAGACGTATAGACCCACCGCGAGTGCGGGTAGGACAATGAGCATGAGCGCCGCGAGCATGGCGGTGGGAGCGGTGCCGGAATTGTCGTCGAGCCCCTCTCGCGCCTGGTCGATCGTAAGTACGCGACGCTGCACTTCTAGCCGCGCGCCGGATTCCTCTTCCGGCGAGAGGATGCCACGCTCAAGATCGACGCGCAGCTCGCCGAGCTGGGCGCGGTACACGGCAAGGTCGTACTCACGACGCGGCGCCGTCCGTCGACGCTTGCGCACGAGCGGCCAGAGAAGCATCAACACCGCGGCGGCCGTCATCCCCGCTATGACGAGCCACAGTGTCATCTCGCCTCGCTTTCCTCGAGCACTCGGCGCAGGCGTTCATGCTCCTTCTCGTCGAGCGGCTTGGGCGCCGCGATGACGAGACGCCGGCGGAGAAAGACGACGATACCGGCGGCGGCGACCGCGAGCAGAGCGAACGGACCGATCCACAGCGCGTAGGTGGTCGCCTTGAAGGGGGGCCGGAGAAGCACCCAATCTCCATAGCGGTCGACGACATATTGGGTGGCTTCGGCGTCGCTGTCGCCCTCGAGCAGGCGCTCGCGGACGATGTGGCGCAAGTCGCGCGCGAGGTCCGCGTTCGAGTCCTCGATCGACTGGTTCTGGCACACCAGGCATCTCAGGATCTTGTGAATGGTGCGTGCGCGGGCCTCGAGCACCGGGTCGGGGAGCGGCTCATCGACAGCCAACGCGAAGCTCGGCGGCGCGAGCGAGAGCGCGCTCAATACAACGAGGGCGATCAGGGCGCGCCTCATCGTTTCGCGCGCGCGATGGCGGGGAGGATTTTCTCGTTTATGTCATCGGGCATCAGCGGCCCAACGTGCTTCTCGATGATCAGGCCATGGCCGTCGATGACATAAGTTTCCGGCACCCCGTACACGCCCCAATCGATGCTCACGCGGCCGTCGAGATCGGCGCCGGTGCGAAGGTAGGGATCACCAAAATTATCCAGCCACTCGGCTGCGTTCTCGGGCCTATCCTTATAGTTAATTCCGTGCACGGTGATGCCGGAGTCGCGAAGTTTCATGATCAATGGGTGTTCGATCCGGCACGGTCCGCACCACGAGGCGAACACATTGACCACTGTGACCGCACTCTCACGCAAATTATCACTGGAGAGTCCCAAATGGCGGCCCTGCACTGCGGCCAGCGCGAACTCCGGTACCGGCTTGCCTTTGAGCGCTGAGGGAATGATCCGTGGATCCATCGTCAGGCTGACGCCAAGGGCCACGGCGACAGCGGCGAAGACGCCCAGCGGCAGGAGGTAGCGCAGAACCATCGGCGCTAGGCTGCTGCAGGCTTGAGCGCGGGGCGGGCACGGCGTCTTCGCGTTGGCACCCCGATGCGCAGCCGCCGGTCGGTGAGCGAGATCAGGCCGCCGAACGTCATGATGACGGCGCCAAACCAGATCCAGTGGACGAACGGCTTATGATAAATGCGCGTCGCCCACCCGCCGGTACCGTCGGGATCACCCACCGCCGCATAGAGGTCGGCTGTGAGGGTGGGCCGAATCGCTGCCTCCGTGGTCTGCATGGGCGGATCGGTAAAGGTACGCACTTCGGGAAAAAGGGTGGCGATCGGCGCTCCGTCGCGGGTCACCTCGAAGGTGCCGCGGACGGCATCGTAGTTGGGACCGCGGAGGTCGCGCATCCCCTCGAAGCGGAGCGTGTAACCAGCGATCGTCATCGTTTCGCCCGGGCGCATCACCTGCAGCTTCTCCGATTCCCAACTGGTCGACGCCACCACGCCGAAGATGGTGCAGGCCAGACCGATGTGGGCGACAGTCATGCCGTAGGTGGCCCGTGGCTGACCTCGGGCGCGCCGCCAACTCTCGCCCAGCGCCACCCGCCCCAGCTTTGTTCGCTCGCTCACCTCGAACAGAGAGCCCACGAATAGCCATGCTGCCAGCGCGAGCCCGAAAAACGCGAGCACGGGTCCGTCTTCCGCGATGTACCAGGCGACGAGTCCGCATATCAGAACGGCGCCGAACACGAACTGGAGCCGCCCCAGCGTGCCGAGAAGGTCCGCGCGTTTCCACGGCAGCAACGGACCGATCGCGGCGGCAAGCACGAGCGGCAACATGATCGGGACGAAGGTGCCGTTGAAATAGGGCGGTCCGACCGATACTTTGGCCTCGCCCCCGCTCAAGACATCGAGAAATAGCGGGTAGAGGGTGCCGAGCAACACCGTCGCGCAGGCAGTAGTCAACAGCAGGTTGTTAAGAATCAACCCACCCTCGCGGCTGATCGGCGCGAACAAACCACCGCCCTTCAGCGACGGCGCGCGCCAAGCGTAGAGCACGAGCGAGCCGCCGATCACCACGATGAGGAAGGCCAGGATGAACACGCCGCGCTCAGGGTCGGTCGCGAACGCATGAACCGACGTGAGAACGCCTGAGCGAACCAGGAAGGTGCCCAGGAGACTCAGCGAGAAGGTCAGAATGGCGAGCAGGATGGTCCAGCTTTTCAGCGCATCGCGCTTTTCGACCACGGTGGCCGAATGCAAGAGCGCGGTGCCGGCGAGCCAGGGCATGAACGAGGCGTTCTCCACCGGGTCCCAGAACCACCAGCCGCCCCAGCCGAGCTCGTAGTATGCCCACCAGCTGCCCAGCGCGACGCCGATGGTGAGGGAGCACCACGCGGCGAGCGTCCATGGCCGCACCCAGCGCGCCCAGGCCGGGTCCACCCGGCCCTCGATCAGCGCCGCGATGGCGAAGGCGAAGGCCATCGAAAAGCCGACATAGCCGAGATAGAGAAACGGCGGATGGAAGGCGAGGCCCGGGTCTTGGAGCAACGGGTTGAGACCCTGTCCTTGCGCCGGCGCCGGGTCGAGCCGGGCGAACGGGTTGGAGGTGCCGATCGTGAACAACAGGAATCCGACCCCGACGAGGCCCTGAACGGCCAGCACTCGTGCACGTAAAGTCGGCGGCAGATTGGCGCCGAACAGTGCGACCGCAGCCCCGAAGATGGCGAGAATTAGCACCCAAAGAACCAGCGACCCCTCGTGATTCCCCCACACGCCGCTGATCTTGTAGAGGAGCGGCTTGGCCGTATGGGAGTTGAGCGCCACGTTCTCGATGGAGAAATCGGAAACGATGTAGCCCGCCATCAACATGGTGAACGCTAGGGCGATGAAAACGAACTGTCCGACGGCCGCCGGTCGGGCAACCGCGATCCACGGCCCGATTCCCCGGACGGCGCCGACCAGCGGCAACGTGCCCTGCACCAGTGCCAGCATCAGAGCGAGGATCAACGCGTAGTGTCCGATCTCGCCGATCATTGGCCTGTCCCCTGCCATTGGCCCGATTTCTTGAGGGCCTCGGCAACCTCCGGTGGCATATAGGTCTCGTCGTGCTTGGCCAGGACCTCGGAGGCGATAAAGACGCCGTTCGCTGTAAGCTGACCCTCGGCCACCACGCCCTGGCCTTCACGGAAAAGATCGGGCAGAAGGCCGGTGTAGCTCACCGCCACCACGTGGCTCAGGTCGGTGATGCGAAACCTCGTGGTCAGTCCGTCGCTGGCGCGCTCTACACTTGCTTCCTCGACCAGCCCGCCAAGCCGAAAGCGCTGCTCGGGCGTGGGCTCGCGCTCTACGATATCGGTGGGCGTGTAGAAAAAGACCAAGCTTTCCTCGAACGCATTGAGCACTAGCGCCGTGGCAATCCCTAGCGCGACGAGCCCGCCCACAACAAAAACCAGGCGGCGGCGCTTACGCGTCACCTGTTTCTCCTGGGGGACGAGGCCTCGACCCGCTGCTCGGCGCGCGCGTGCATCGGTTCAAGGCTTTCAAGGGTCCGCTTCTCGCGGACCAGCGCCCGATAGCTTGACGTCGCGAGCCAGGTCATGATCACGGCGCACACACCAAAGGCCGGCCACACATAGGCCGCGTAGCCGCCCATCTCCAGGAAAACGGATAGCGAATCCAAGGCCTCGGCGTGCCTTCCGCCTGTTCAAGCGCCCGCCCACAGCGCAGATGCGCGGTTCACGACGCACATCCAATATATAGGCCGCCTTCGCGAGGCGTCCACAACGCCCCTTGGGAACAACCTGGACGCCGGCGTCAGTCGGAGGCGAGCGGAGTGGGCGACCGGCGCGACAATCGCGCGACGCGCACTTTGCGGGCGATGATTTCGCGCTGAACTCTCAAGATCAGCACTGTGACGAAGAAGGTCGTAAAGCCGATCAGCATAATGAAGAGCGGCCACAGCATCGAGCCATGGATGGTTGAGCCGGAGAGCCTTAAGACGCTGGCTGGCTGATGCAGCGTGTTCCACCATTCGACCGAGAACTTGATGATCGGCAGATTGATGGCGCCGACGATGGCCAAAATCGCGGCCGCGCGTGCCGCCCTGGCCGGATCGTCGAATGCTTGCCACAGCGCCATGTACCCCAGGTAGAGAAAAAATAGGATCAGCGCCGATGTCAGGCGGGCATCCCACACCCACCACGTGCCCCACATCGGTTGTCCCCACAGCGCGCCCGTGATCAGCGCCATCGCCGTAAAGCCCGTGCCGATCGGGGCGCACGACTTGGCCACAAGATCGGCGAGCGGGTGCTTCCAGATCAGCGCTGTCGCGCTGGCTATGGCCATCGTCGCGTATACGAACATGGCCATCCAGGCCGCAGGCACGTGCACGAAAATGATCCGTACGCTCTCGCCCTGCTGGTAGTCGGGCGGGGCGACGAACATTGCGAGATAGAGGCCAGCGACCAGCAGCACGGCCGTGAGGCCCGCGCACCACGGCAGGATCGCCGACGACAGCCGCATGAAGCGCGCCGGATTGGCGAACCGGTGCAGGGAGGTGGCGCGTCGAGCAGTCATGGCGGCTGGTTTACTCCGCGCGCTCGGGCGGGTGCAAGGTCGCGTTGTCGCGCTCGCGACCTGTTGTTATGGTGCTGGCTTCTCGGGAGCATCGCCGCCGTGGAGACGAAGTGATGTCGAACGCCGCCGCCGAAGGGTTGACGAACGAAGGTGAGCTACGGGAGTTGATCGGCGAGCCGATGGACTTGGCCGTCGTCAAGGCGCTCCCCAGACTTGATCCGTTGTGTAAGAAATTTATCGGTATGTCGCCGTTTCTGTGCCTCGGCACGTCGGACGCGAGCGGCAACGGCGATGTGTCGCCACGGGGCGATCCGCCCGGTTTTGTCCAGGTGATCGACGACGAAACCATCGTCATACCTGAACGTCCCGGCAACCGCCGCGTTGATTCGCTGTGTAACATCGTCACCAACCCGAATGTCGGCCTGTTGTTCTTCGTGCCGGGGCTTGAAGAGACGTTGCGGGTCAACGGCCGCGCCGAGGTCGTGCGCGACCCGGAACTGTTGGCGACCATGGCGGTCAACCGCAAGGCGCCCAAACTCGCGATCAGGGTCAAGATCGACCAGGCATTCCTGCACTGCGCGAAGGCCTTGAAGCGCTCCAAACTTTGGGACGATTCACGGTTTCAGGAAAAGAGCGCGTTTCCCAGTATCGGCCGCGCCATCCTGCAACAGACCAAGACCACCGACATCAGCGGCGAGGAAGTCGAC
>Ga0315338_1001790_pt1 | contig 24287 bp, 19 predicted proteins | sample ASW8metaG_FD_204518 | JGI IMG/M metagenome (GOLD analysis project Ga0315338, IMG submission 204518) | Ammonia-oxidizing marine archaeal communities from Monterey Bay, California, United States - ASW #8 | ecosystem: Environmental > Aquatic > Marine > Coastal | place: USA: California | collected... | reverse complement strand
CCGAGAAAATCGAAACCGGGATTTTCCTTTTCGTGGAAAATATAACTGGCTTCCTGATTGAAAGCCGCGTCGAGATGCCGGTGATCGCGCACCAGCACAGCCGCGCACAAACAAGGCGTGCGCAGCATTTTGTGTGAGTCCCAGATAAGGCTGTCCGCCAGATCTATTCCGTCGACCAGATGGGCGAGATCGGGTGACAGGGATGCAGCTGCCCCATGCGCACCATCGACATGGAACCATGTCCCTGCCTTGCGGCACACATCGGCGATGTCACGAAGAGGATCAAACAGGCCTGCCGCGGTCTGACAGGCGTTGGCGATCACCGCCATGATCACCTTACCGGCGGCCCGCTGGGTTTCAATTTGCACGGCCAGTTCCGACGGGATGATGCGCCCGCATTCGTCGACGGGAATGTCGACAATGGCGTTTTCTCCAAGACCGAGAATGCCAACAGCGCGGGTCAGTGAATAGTGCGATGCCGGCGGCGCCAATACCACCAGATCGCGGGAGGGCCCTGACATCCAGGCGTCTGGATCGGCGGCTGAACGCGCGGCACACAGCGCCGTCAAATTGGCAAGAGAACCTCCATGCGTCAGCACGCCGCCAGGATGACCGGTCTGGCTGCGATCAACTGACCAGCCTATTTTTTGCAACATCCAGTCCAGATAAAATTGCTCGATGGCATTCGCGGCCGGACCCATTTCATTGATCGCCATGGGATTGGACGCATAGCCATCGATGAAGCAGCCGAGTGCCGCCGCATCATTGGTGTGGGCGGTCTGGTGCCCCATGACGCGAGGATCGCGAAGCTTGATCGTGCCATCCAGATAGGCCTCAACAAACGTCCTGAGGGCATCCCCGGTCAGGCCGCCTTCGGTCGCAAATCGCTTCAGATCCATAGACTGGATGAGCTGGGAAGATGGCGGCTGGCGGAGCGCGATCCCCTCACGGGCCAGTCCTTTGCGATCATAATCCTCGAGCGCTTGTGCGACCGTTCTCGCATCGTCCTTCAGCGTCATTGCCTGCTTTTCCCGTTTTACCAGGTGCCGGCCGCTGCCACCTGGCCCCTCAAAGGCCCAGGCGGTAAAAGGGGCGGTCCTGTTTACTCTGCTTCGGCGGATTCGAGACCGGCTTGAATCACTGCGAGTGTTCCTCGGATATTGTACTCAACGCTGTCACGGGCGTCCTGCCAACGCACCTCTGTCTTGAGCCATTCAGCGCCTGGCAGAGAAACACCGTTTGTCGCCGCGAAATACGCGGCATCCCCGAAGGAACAGGCATACCAGGGCGATGCTTGACTGGTGAACATCTCACCACTCTCGGCAAGGTTGGACAAGACACGCTCAACCATCACCATGTCGCTATTGATCAAATTGACCAATTCATCACCCACATATTCGGACGCGGCATCAACGACTCCCATGGCGGACGAATCTACGCAGCGGGCCGCGTCGTAAAGAATTCGAGACCGGGCCAGAAAATACGCCTCGAGAGCACGCTCGGGATTGCTGGCAACGGCCCGACGCGTAATCTCGTAAAGAAAGACCGGCGAATTGGTGTCGCGACGCTGCCAAAGCTGATCCTGAATGAGTTGATCCTGCTCGGCATCGGCCAGATGCAGGCCGAGGATCGTATTGACGACATCGCCATACGCCGCCTCTCCGACGACCCACGCTGAGACATTCCCGTTTTCCAACTCAACCTCATAGATCTGCGGGGTGCGCAGATTAGGATCAGTCTGGGACGCATCAGCTTCCTGGGCCCAGACGGGCCCAGCGAAAAGGAGAAAGGCAGTGATGATTGTTGCAATACTACGCATGGCTAGAACCCTGTTCCTGTCGTTCCGGGGGATACACTATCACCCCCCTTACAAAGGAAATGAATTGATAATGTGGCCTAGAACGGGATTTCGTCGTCCAGATCTGCGTTCCGGAAGTCCTCTTTTGGGCCTTCCATGGCGCGAGATCCGCCTGTATCGCGATTGGATTCAAAACTGGTGCCACCTGAATTGTCGCCACGGCTGTCGAGCATTTGAAGCTCGCCATTGAAGCGCTGGAGCACGATTTCAGTCGAATATTTTTCGACACCATTCTGGTCGGTCCATTTGCGGGTCTGCAAAGCGCCCTCAACATAGACCTTGGAGCCTTTGCGAAGATAATTCTCTGCGACCTTTACCAGATGCTCATTGAAGATCACGACACGGTGCCACTCGGTCTTTTCCTTGCGCTCGCCAGTCTGCTTGTCGCGCCAGCTATCGCTTGTTGCGACCGTCATATTGCACAGCTTGGAGCCATTATTCATGGACTTGACTTCCGGGTCACGCCCGAGATTGCCTACCAAAATCACCTTGTTAACGCCCGCCATGCCCTGCTCTCCATCTGTTTGGTACGACCTTGCCGATCGCATTTGTTCACATTATGTTCCGGCCGTCAATGCGCCCGCGACTCGGTCGAGAGTTGACAGGAGAGCCAGCGGAGAGTCTAGCGGGGCAAGCGGTTACGACGCACTTGCCCACAGGCGATCACACATGGATCCCTAGGCGAAATTCGCAATTTTTATCCGGAATTTTCGATAATCCTTTCCGGATCCATCACCTCGTCTCCAACGCGGAGGATGGCCTGACCGACCGGAAGTCTGGCAGGGGCTCTCATTGCGGGTTAGCCCCCTGCCACCGTGGTGTCAGTATGCAAGCGTGAGGCGCTGGACTTGAAGCACGATGTTCCCTAAATGTTCGAAATAACACTTTGATCCACCTTGGTCCGGAAAACGCTTTATGGCCCTCGACACCATCCGCGTCCGCGGCGCACGCGAACACAATCTGAAAAACGTTTCCGTCGACCTGCCGCGGGATTCGCTCATCGTTTTCACCGGCCTGTCCGGTTCGGGCAAGTCCTCGCTGGCCTTTGACACGATCTATGCCGAGGGACAGCGCCGCTATGTGGAAAGCCTGTCTGCCTATGCGCGGCAGTTTCTAGAGCTGATGTCGAAGCCAGACATGGACTCGATTGAGGGTCTGTCGCCGGCGATCTCCATCGAGCAGAAGACCACCTCGAAGAATCCGCGCTCGACCGTCGGCACGGTGACCGAGATCTATGACTATATGCGCTTGTTGTGGGCGCGCGTGGGCATTCCCTATTCGCCGGCCACGGGCCTGCCGATTGAAAGTCAGACCGTCAGCCAGATGGTTGACCGGCTGATGGCGCTGGAGGACGGCACCCGCCTGTATCTGCTCGCCCCGGTCGTGCGCGGGCGCAAGGGTGAATACCGCAAGGAATTTGCCGAATGGCTGAAGGCGGGTTTTCAGCGCGTGAAGGTGGATGGCGAAATGTATTCGCTGGAAGAAGCGCCGACGCTCGACAAGAAATTCAAGCACAATATCGACGTTGTCGTGGACCGGGTGGTGGTCAAGGAAGGCCTTGAGGGCCGACTGGCGGACAGTCTGGAGACGGCGCTGCGTCTGGCCGATGGTTTGGCAACAGCCGAGATTGCCGTGAGCGGCGATGATGACGCCCCTGCCCCGATCATCTTCTCTGAAAAGTTTGCCTGCCCTGTTTCGGGCTTCACCATCGAGGAAGTTGAGCCGCGCCTGTTCTCTTTCAACAACCCTTTCGGTGCCTGCCCGACCTGTGACGGCCTGGGCCAGTCGCTGAAGTTTGACGAAGGCCTGGTGGTTCCCGACCGCGACAAGCCGCTTAATGATGGAGCGATCGCGCCCTGGAGCCGGGCCACATCGAAACTCTACCAGCAGACCTTGCAGGCCCTGTGTGACCATTTCGGTGGCGATATGAGCCAGCCCTGGCATGCTCTGTCGGACACGTTTCGCAAAATTGTGCTGTTTGGAACGAAGGAGAAAATCACCTTCGTCTATGAGGACGGCCTGAGAAAATTCGAAACCAAGAAACCGTTTGAAGGTGTGATCACCAATCTGGAACGGCGCTGGCGGGAAACCGATTCCAGCTGGGTGCGGGATGATTTGGGACGGTTCCAGTCCTCGCAACCGTGTGAGGTGTGTGATGGACGCCGGCTCAAGCCGGAAGCCTTGTGCGTAAAGATCGACGAGCATGACATTTCCCACGCGACCGAGATGTCGATCCGCGAGGCGCGGGACTGGTTTGGTGCTGTCGAAAACACGCTAAACCAAACCCAGCTCCAGATTGCCGAACGCATCCTCAAGGAAATTCGCGAGCGACTGAAATTTCTTGTTGATGTGGGGCTGGATTATCTGACGTTGAATCGCGCCTCGGGCACGCTGTCCGGCGGGGAGAGCCAGCGAATTCGCCTGGCCAGCCAGATCGGGTCCGGATTGACCGGCGTACTCTACGTGCTCGACGAGCCGTCTATCGGTCTGCACCAGCGCGACAATACCCGCCTGCTGGAAAGCCTGAGCGGGCTGCGGGATCTGGGCAATACCGTGATCATCGTCGAGCACGATGAGGAAGCAATCCTCACGGCCGATTATGTGGTGGACCTGGGCCCGGCGGCGGGCGTGCATGGCGGTGAAGTGGTCGCGGCGGGCAAACCGCATGAGATCGAGGCCAATCCCAAGAGCCTGACCGGGCAATATCTGTGCGGCAAGAAGATGATTGAAGTGCCCGATATTCGGCGCAAGGCAAACCTCAAGAAGGCCATCAAAGTGGTCGGTGCGACCGGCAATAATTTGAAGAATGTCTCCGCTGACTTCCCGCTCAAAGTGCTGACCTGCGTCACCGGTGTCTCCGGTGGCGGCAAGTCGACCCTGACGATCGAGACCCTCTACAAAGCCGCCGCTCGGAAACTGTCCAAGGCACAAACGCTTCCGGCCAAGCACGATCACATTGAAGGGCTCGATCAGCTCGACAAGATTATCGATATCGACCAGTCTCCGATCGGCCGAACGCCGCGCTCAAATCCCGCGACCTATACCGGCGCCTTCACGCCAATCCGTGAATGGTTCGCCCAGCTGCCCGAAGCCAAGACCCGCGGCTACAAGCCCGGGCGTTTCTCCTTCAATGTGAAAGGTGGACGTTGCGAGGCCTGTCAGGGCGATGGCGTTGTGAAGATCGAGATGCACTTCCTGCCGGATGTGTATGTGCCGTGCGATGTCTGCCACACCAAGCGCTTCAATCGCGAAACCCTGGAAATCAAATTCAAGGGCAAGTCGATTGCCGACGTGCTCGACATGACAGTTGAGGAAGGTGCGGAATTCTTCAAGGCCGTGCCCGCCGTGCGCGACAAGATGATCACGCTGGAACGGGTCGGTCTGGGCTATGTAAAAATCGGCCAACCCGCCAACCAGCTTTCCGGCGGCGAGGCACAACGCGTGAAACTGTCCAAGGAATTGGCCAAGCGCGCGACCGGCAAGACGCTCTACATTCTCGACGAACCGACCACCGGCCTGCATTTCGAGGACGTTCGCAAACTCCTCGAAGTGCTGCATGAGCTGGTCGATGCGGGCAATACCGTGGTGGTGATCGAGCACAATCTGGACGTGGTCAAAACGGCCGATTGGGTGATCGATATGGGGCCCGAGGGCGGCGATGGCGGCGGTGAAATTGTCGCTGCCGGCACGCCCGAAGATGTGGCCAAGGTCAAGGCCAGCTGGACCGGTCGCTATCTCGCGCCAATGCTGGAACGCGATAAGAGTCGCCAGGAAAAAGCGACGGCCTAATCCGGCGACTTCGCCTCAAACACAATCGCTTCGAGAGGCATTGCTGACGGTGCCTCACCGAAGCGTCTGATTAGCGCTTCGGTGAGTAATTCCACCGCCTCTTCGGGTGTGTGGCCGCCGCGCTGGCGGATTTCTTCGATCAGCGGATTTCCGAGCACCAAGCCGCGGGCAAACAGCGCCCAATCCTCCACTGTCTTGTCCAGCGCCACCACGTCGTGGCAAATATTTGTGAACCCGGCCTCGGTGAGATCTGCGGTCACCTGCTTGATGTTGTGATAGCCAAACGGGACTTTGTAAAAGCCGGGCGGATCGTCAGGATACAGGGCGGCGGCGGTGTCGCTGGCGACTTGCGAAAACGGATTGGACTCGATCGGTCCCCAGACATTGAACAGATAATGCCCGCCTGGTTCCAGCACACGGCGGGCTTCGCGGAAAGACGCCACCTTGTCGGGGAAGAACATCACCCCAAACTGGCAAACCATGAGATCGGCAGAACCGTCCTCCAATCCAGTCTCCATGGCATTGACCGGCGCATAGCTGACGGCTTCGTCATTTTGGAATTTCTGACTGGCAATCGTTAGCATGGGCGGATTGAGATCGGTGATCAGCAGGTCAGCGTCAGCTGGCAATTCATTGCGCAATTGCCGGCTGACAATGCCGGTGCCGGCCGCCAGTTCGAGCACGCGCTGGCCACCCAGTTTTGCGGCCCGTGCCGAAATGTCCCGGGCATAATCGATAAAGATATGCGGGCCGAGGCCCTCATCATAATTGCGCGGGATATCTCCGACGAAACTGGAAGCGCTGGCAGGTGGTTTGGACGGTGTCTGCATGGTCGACTCCTGATTTTTTATGGCGATATCCAGTACTTTTCCTTGCTGTGCACCCGTCATTTTTGAGCGCCTTGCGGAGGTCGAAACTGACGGAAAATCGAGGGATTGCTGTCGCCTTACATGCCAGAGCGCGATATAGGCGGAGGGCCCCATGGCAAACCCGATGAGCCAAACCAGAACCAACATGCCGAGGGCCACAAATGCCACCGTAACAGGCCCCGCCAGCTCGATCATGCCCTGAATATCAGGAACATTTCCGGCGACGATCTCAGGTCCGAATACAAAAATGGTCGGCATCAAGATGATCGCGATGACGATCTCGATCACCGCAAAGCAGCCCATCATGATTGCGAGCGCGCCGAGCGACGGCCAGAACACGCCCTGCGAGGCCTGCCAGCCGCTTAGCCCGACAATCTTTCGCTCCAGAATACTCAGCGCATAAACCGGGTAGAGGCGAACAATCAGCCACAGATACAAGGGGAAGATCAGCGCGCCGAGCAAAAAGCTCAACCCGACCGATACCCCCTCACCCAAAACCATGATGGTGCCACCGCCCAAAACCCCAAGACCGAGCATGAAGACCAATCCAAAGCCCATGAAAATAAGCGTCCACAAAAACGCCGTGGCGAGCAGTCGCAATTCGTCCGCACCAATCCCAATCGGGACCAGCTTGAGCGGCTCCTCACGGACCAGCAGTCGTAGCCAGGCGGCGTAGATGGCGACCATCGAAACCATTCCGCCGAGCCAGATCAATCCCATAGCCGGCAGTCGCGATGAAAGCTGGCCGGGATCTGTCTGCACAAGGGTCGGCAGATAAGCCAGAGCGGAAACATGTAGTGCCACGATGGGCACAACGCTCCACAGGCTGAGCCAGAGCGTCGCCACCGGGCGCTTGCGAAACACCGAGAAGAAATAGAATGCGGCCTCGATCGATCCAAATGTCGGCTGACTCATATACTTTCCCCTGAAACGCCCTGCAGGGAGGCGCCACACATCTGTAAGGCGCGAATGTGCCATGGTCTGCACCGACATCCAAGACAGAAACGGCCCGTCCTGGGCAGGACGGGCCGCTCTGTGAGCGCGGGAGATCGTACACCCACGCCAGGGAGTCTCATATCAACCTTCGCTAGGCGAGGCGCCGGCGGGATGAGCACCGTCCAGAGTCGGTGAATCACCGTCCTCAAAGGGCGTGTTTTCGCGATACAGGCGCGCTGTGTACGCACCGACGCCCATAAACATGCCGGCCATCACGACCTCGAAGGCTGTGCCAACCAGGATCACAATGCCCAGCGGAATCATCACGGCCGGAACCATCAGGACGGATTTGACCGCATCGAGCCCCTCGCGGGCCGTCGCGAAATCTCGATCCCCGATCGCTTCAAGTTCACCCACCAATGGCATCAATGTCCCAGCCATGGCGAGGCCAAAAAAGATCATCAGGAAAATTGCCATGAAATAAATCAGCACGCCAATGGCGAGATAGCTGACGAGAATGCCCCAAAAATTGCCTTTTGTAGCGTCCCAGGACTCGAAAAATCGAAACTTTCGATCCACAAAACTGAGGCCCGTCGCCGCGGACAACTTGACCGTGATGTAGAGGCTCGCAACCAAGGACCCGAGCACGGCGATCAACATAAACAGCCCGCCCGAAAGCACTGCAGCGGCGTCGCCGTCCGCAATCATCATCAGCCCGCCTGCACCAAGCCCCAAGGCTGCCAGCACAATTCCGAGTACGGTTTGCACTGCCCACATAACAACCAGGGCCAGCAGCGTTACACCAAGAAAGCGCAATTCATCACTGCCAATGCGATAGGGAATACCCGCAGCAATTTCATCGCGCGCCAAAAAGCGCATCCAGGCGGAATTCATCATCAACCAAGACAATATGCCGCCGAGGAACAGGAAGGGCATGGCCAGCACAACCGGCCCCAGCACGCGGAAAACTTCCTCGACTTCCGGGTCGTGATTGCTTTCAGCCCACACAAACACTTCGCCCCAAAAGGGCGACATCACCCACATCGCCAGAACAGCCAGCACGATTGACAGGCCAACATGCCACGCGGTCAGCCAGAGGGCGCTCATCGGTCGAGCCCCGACTTGCTTGAAAAAGAATATGATACCGGTGCCGATATCGAATGATTTGCGTTGCATGGCTGCCCCCTATGCTCGTTCATGTGTCCAAGACACCGCCAGTGTGACGGGTATCAGCGTTCTATCATGGCCGAGAATGAAGGCAGAAAAAGGGGGACGCTTGGCGAAGCTGTCCCGCTAGTGTCCGGTGCCCGGCGAATTCAGGGCACGGTAATGGTCCGCATACAGCCCGAAAACGATCGGCACATTGATGAAGGCAAACAGGCTGACCAACCGAACCATTTCCTGGAATGTTGAGCTGCGTGGATCAACAACTTGTTCGGGGCCGACATTAAAGGCGACATAGAGAAAGCGCGTGTCGAACACAGCTGCCAGTGTTTCATATACGGCGATTTCAACGACCAGGAGCGGCCCGAGGGCCAATGCCAGGGCGATGGCCAATCGCGCGGTTTGCCCCGTGCTCAAACCCCAGACGCTCAGAACACGAATTTTGTCCTCCGCGATGGTCGCCGGGAACGCTATCAGCAATCGGGCGAGCAACCAGATCATCAAAGCCAGGCCAATCAGTGCAGCACCGATCATAACCGCCCAGTCTGCCGGCTTCAGATAATTGAGGGCCTGTACCGCATCGACTTCCAACGCCTCTGGATCGAGCCCCGCGCTCTGCATGGCTGCGTCTGCGACTGACAAATAGAGCGGGCCGATGAACATCGCGATCAGGCTGGCTGTCAGGATGGCCAGGCCGAAAATCAACAGGGTAACGAACAGAATTCGGCGTTCTTCGGCACCAAACTTCAGACCCAGCCATCCATCATTTGACTTGTTGACCGACAATCGAAGTACGGCGGCATAATACGCCAGACCGCTGACAACGGCCCCGATCGAAAACATCAAACCGATAACAGCGCCGGTTGCACCCAGAGCATCTTCGGAATTGACCTGAACAAGAATGGCAATGCCAACTGTGAATGCGGTGTAGGGCAATGCGGCAAGCAGGAGCTGCTGGATGTTGTTTTTCGCGAAGGCCCATGCGGCCTTCACTGAACCCAGAACTGAGATATTTTGAGTACTCATCGTGCGGCCCCGCTGACTGGTCCCGTCGATTTATCCGAGCTTTGGCTCAATGACCAGCCCACTTGAACGCTGCCATCACCATGGCTCACTTGATCAACTCAACGCTCACAATGTTAAGTTATCGAATGCGATCTCATACAATCCTAATTTTAATGTTGACCGGTGGGGCCGGACGATTACCGTATCGGCCTGAATTGAGTTTGTGTCCTGGGGGATTTCATGAGTCATGACGACAAGGGCGCGCCTGAAAACGGCGTGGACCCAGCTGTGTCACAAGAGGCCGCGGCCGGTGATGGTATCGCTGGAGCTGGCGTAAGCACGCAGATGAGCGGTGATGGCGGGGCTGGTCCCGAAGGTACCGCGACACGTTCCGGTGAATCTATCTCGTTCGAGCAGACCGCCACATGGGGCGGCGTGTTCCCGATCGCGGCCCTCAATGCCCTGCTCAACATCGTCACGCTGACACTGTGGCGGTTTTGGGGACGCACCCGGGTGCGCCGCTATATGTGGTCGACCACGCTGATCAATGGCACACCCCTGACCTATACCGGTAGCGGTGCCGAGCTGTTTCGCTCCTTTATTTTCGTCATGCTGCTTATCTTCCTGCCGATTTATGGCGGCATATTCGCCCTGCAGCTCTACCTGCCGCCAGAGCAGGCCATGATGATTTTGGGCCTCGCCTATATTCCGATCCTGTTCGCATTTTCCTGGCTGATGGGCATGGCGATCTGGATTGCCCGCCGCTACCGCCTGTCACGCACAACCTGGCGCGGTATCCGCTTTGGCCAGGCTGGATCTGCGAATGCATTCTCGTGGGCCTCAATCGGCTATGGATTTTTGGTCGCGGTGACGATGGGTTGGTTTGAGCCGGTTAAGGAGATGCGACTATCGCGCCGACTTTGGGGCGAAACCTTCTTCGGCGACAAGAATTTCGACATCACCCAAAGTGATGAGGGGCTTGCCGGGCCACTCTACCCGACCTTCGCACTCTCCTGGTTTGCGGGTGTGATCGCCTATTTTGCCGCAATCGGGGTCTATATCGCAATGATCGGGCCGATGCTTGAGGCGGGCAATACCGCACCGACGATGAATATGGAGATGATCCTCAAGCTGTACCTGGCCATGCTTGTCTTTTTCGTTCTCTACGGGTTTTTCAGCCTGCCCTATCACGCAGCGCTATTGCGCCGGAAAGTCGCAATCCTTGGCCTGGGTGAGCTGCGTTTCTCCCTGCGGGCCGATATGTTCAGCCTAGGCTGGATTTATCTGGTCAATATGTTCATTTTGATCTTCACCCTCGGCCTTGGCCTGCCGATCGCCCAGATGCGCGTCTGGCGCTATGTGTTCCGGCGTCTGGAAGCTGAGGGTCAGATTGATATCGACGCGATCAAGCAAACGGCAGATCGTGGTCCGAAATCCGGAGAGGGCCTCGCCGACGCCTTCGATATTGGCAATGTGATCTAGCATGGATATCGCGGCACACTATTCGGACGGCCTTTCGGCGAAACTGCACCAGGTCAAACTGGGTGTGCGCGACGATATTGTGTCGATCACCAATGATGAGCTGTCGGTCAATTGGCCGATGAATTCATTGCGCCAGCATCCCGCCCCGGCCGACCGAAGCATCGTGTTCGGCCCCCGCAATTCGGACGCCTTTATAAGCGTGGCGCCTCAACACACGGACGCATTGCGCGCGCTGCTTCCCGTGCTGTTGGACCCAAAACGTCAGCGACGCAGCACCTGGCTACTGGGCGGTAGTTTGACCGCCCTGGCCGCCGGTCTGGCCGGTTTTATGGTGTTTGGCCTGCCGGCTCTGTCGGGACCATTGGCCGACATCACTCCCTTGGAGATTGAAGCGCGGATGGGCGCGCAGTCCAATCAGTTTGTGTCGATGTTTTCCAATGAGTGCGAGGCGAGTGAGCTGGCACAGGCCTCACTGGATGAGCTGGGTCAACGCCTGGAAGATGTGTCCAATTCTCCGTTTGAGCTGAAACTGCGTGTGGTCGATGCGGGTTTCCCCAACGCCTTCGCCCTGCCGGGTGGCTGGATTGTCATCACCGATGATCTGATTGATTTGATGGAAACTCCGGACGAATTGGCCGGCGTTCTGGCGCATGAGACGGCCCATGTGTCGCAGCGACACGTCATGGCAGGCCAGATCCGGGAAATGGGTTTTGGCATGCTCCTGGAGTTGCTGCTCGGAGGGGGCAGTGGGGCCGGTCAGGAATTGGCGCGGGCTGGGGCGTCGCTGGAAAGTATCCGTCATACACGCTCTGCCGAAACTGAGGCCGATGATTATGCGCTGCAATACCTCGTCGATGCCGATCTGGATCCCCATGGCCTGGCAGACTTCTTCGACCGCCTGAGCCTCTATATCGAGGGGCAAAGCGGTGGCGAAACCTCCAACACTGGCCCCGAAACTGGCCCCGAAACTAGCGGTGATGAGCCGGCTGATCCTGAGGCGCCGGAGGAAAGCGTCGACGTCAGTGTGACCGCCGAGCCCGCCGAACCGCAATCCGATGGCTGGCTGGAAGCCCTTTTACGCACGCACCCAGAAACGCGCGCTCGCGCCGCTTCCGCACGTGCAGCCGCCGACGCCATCGGCTGGTCTGGGGACCCCGCCATGACTGCCGCTGGCTGGGCCGCACTTGGCGATGTGTGCACAGACGAAGATATCGCCAGCGACCAGGCCACGGAGGACTTGGTGGAAACGGTACGCGATGTGCTCAATCTGGGCGATGATGACGATGAGACAGAAGAGACACCTGTTGGCGAAGCGCCGGACTAGTTTCTGCCCATCAAAGCTTGACTAAATTGCCGTGCGGCTTGATACGCCGCGGATGACCCAGACAGATCACAAACCCGTACACGTTATCGGCGGCGGCATGGCCGGTTCCGAAGCGACCTGGCAGCTGGTGAGCGCCGGCATTCCCGTCATCCTGCACGAGATGCGCGGCGTGGTGGAAACCGATGCGCATTCCACGGACGGTCTGGCGGAAATGGTGTGCTCCAACTCCTTCCGCTCCGATGACAGCCAGAAGAATGCCGTTGGCCTGATCCACGAAGAAATGCGGCGAATGGGCTCGATCATTATGGCCCAGGCCGATGCGGCACGTCTGCCGGCCGGCGGTGCGCTGGCCGTAGACCGGGATGTGTTTTCGCAGGGGGTGACAAAGCAAATCAGCGAGCATCCGCTCGTGACAATTGAGCGCGGCGAGATAACCGGCCTACCACCGGAAGAATGGGACAGTGCAATCATCGCCACCGGCCCCCTCACCTCGCCCAGCCTGTCCGCGGCGATTCTGGACGCGACCGGCGAAGGCGAGCTGGCCTTCTTTGACGCCATCGCACCAATCATCCATCGCGACAGCATCAATATGGACCGCGCCTGGTTCCAGTCACGCTATGACAAGGGTGAGACGGAGGCCGACAAGGCCGCCTATCTCAACTGCCCGATGGATGAAGACCAGTATAATGCCTTCATCGACGCGCTGATTGATGGCCCGAAAACCGAATTCAAGGAATGGGAAGACACGCCGTATTTCGATGGTTGTCTGCCGATTGAAGTGATGGCCGAGCGCGGTCGCGAGACCTTGCGCTGGGGACCGATGAAACCGGTGGGCCTGACCAATCCGCATGATCCGGACGTGAAGTCCTATGCCATTGTACAGCTGCGCCAGGACAATGCGCTGGGCACGCTGTTCAATATGGTCGGCTTCCAGACCAAGTTGAAATATGGCGCACAGACCGAGATCTTCCGGCAGATCCCTGGTTTGGAGAACGCCGAATTTGCCCGTCTGGGCGGTATCCACCGCAACACGTTCATGAACTCACCGCGCTTGCTGGACGACCAGCTACGCCTGAAGTCACGCCCGGGCCTGCGCTTTGCCGGTCAGTTGATCGGTGTTGAGGGCTATGTGGAAAGCGCGGCCATGGGCTTGCTGGCCGGCCGCTACGCCGCCGCCGAACGTCTGGGCAAGACGATCACAGCTCCGCCCGCGACCACCGCTCACGGGGCGCTGGTGGCGCATGTCACCGGCGGTCATATCGTCTCGGAGAAGCACGGCTTTCAGCCGATGAATGTCAATTTTGGCCTATTCCCACACATGGACACGCCAAAATTTGATGCCGAGGGCAATAAGATCAAGGGCAAGGCCAAGACACCGGCGCGCAAGATGGCGATGTCGGCGCGGGCGTTGGCAGATCTGGCGAGCTGGCTGGCGGAGTAACGCCCCACCGACGAACTACCAGTTCAGCTCTTCGCCATTCACATGGTAGAAGCGGCCGCTCATTTGGCGGTCCTTGAAGGCGCGCGCAAACAGGTCGAGTTGTCCGGAGACGGATTCCGCAATCGTGAGCAGGCCATTGGGGCCGCCCATATCGGTTTTCACCCAGCCGGGGTGCAAGGTCAGCACAACGATATCCATATCCGCGAGATCATGGCTGAGCGATTTGCCGATCGCATTGAGCGCCGCCTTGGAGGCGCGATAGCCGTAGGCGCCGCCGCTATCATTGTCGGCGATGGAGCCCATCCGGCTCGACTGCAGGGCGATGACCCGCAATTCCGACGCGGCGACCTTGTCAGCAAACGCCTCGACCAGGGCCAGCGGGGCGAGCGCATTGACGCGCATCTCGTCCATAAAGCGCTCATTGGCTGCCGAGCCGAATTTGCGCGTCTCCATGGTCATCATGCCCGCATTGGCGAACAGGAGATCCACCGGGCCATTGACCTGGGCGGCGAGCTGTTTGCCTGCCGTCAGATCGGTCGCGTCATAGGCGGCCAAAATTAGCCGACCATCGCCGGGATCCAGCGCATTCAAATCCGCAGCATCGCCCGGTGCCCGACACGCCGCGGTCACAGACCAGCCCCGCGCCAATAATTGGCTCACATGTTCCAGCCCCAGCCCCCGATTGGCTCCAGTGATGACAGCATGTGACATGGCAGTGTTTCCTGATTTTAAGATGGATTGGTGAGTCGCTTACGCCAATGTCGCCGATTGGCTGCGGGGCAGCAATGGCAAACCTTTACTGCCCGGTCAGCGAGCACCAGCTCAGGCGCATTTGTCTCGCCAGGAGACTACGCTCTGGCGCAATCTGATACGGGCCTGCCGGCAAGGCTTTCAGATATCCACTGGCCAGCACCGCATAACCCAGCACGGGCATTGTCTCGGCGGGTAGGACTCCCGTCGCCTTGAGGTCTGCACAGGCGCTTTGGGCGGCGTCTACGACGGGTGCCAGAGCCGGCTTCAGCTTGTCCTCTCCGATGCCCTGGGCAAGCATGGCCAGGGTCACGCCCGCTTCGTCCAGCGCGTCCATGCCAATGGGTGCGCGGCCGATACGGGCGCGGGGGGCGAAGGCGCGTAGCAGGCCGGTGAGGCCCCAGGCGCGGCCGGCTGTGCGGGTCCAGTCGGGGTCCAATTCGACAGCTGCCACGGCCAGGCCGAGCTTCATCAACTGGCCAGACGTGTTGTCGACATAGGCGAGCACATCATCCAGATCGGCGAAGGGCTTGGCGGCGATGTCGTCGAAACGGGCCTGGATGAGGATGTTCAGATCGGCCAGATCGAGCGTTGCGGTGAGCGGAGCGAGCGCCTCGGTGACGTCGTGGCGACGGATGACTTGAGGTTCGGCGTACAGGTCAGCGACGGCGTCGCGCCACCAGGTCAGCTTCATCTCGCCGATCATGCTTTCTGTGCTGGCTTCGGCGATGCGGGCGATTTCGTGATTGAAGGCGTAGAGCGCCAACAGGCGGTCGCGCACGTCTGGCTCGGCGAACAGCGCCGACATTCGGCGATCCGGGTCGGTCGTTTTCAGCGATTTATCCAGGGCAGCGGCGCTCATATTGGGACCTGTTGAAACGGGGCCCTCACATATCCCCCGACAGACGTCAGACGACCAGCGCCGCATGCAGTGTGACGGGACGCAGGTGTGACTGGTCAAGCGATCGAAGCCCCCTTAACCTTCCTCCCAGGTTGGTCAGTAAATCAAAAGGGAAAATCCCATGTTCATTCGTAAATCTGTTCAGGCAACAGTCCTGGCAGGGAGTCTCGCACTCTGCTCGACGGGCTTTGTCTATGCACAAGACAGTACTTTGTCGCTCAATGCCGAGGCCGTCAGTGCCTTTGATGCCGCCGTGGCGGATCATGCTGAGCGCGGTCTGCGCAGTGGTTATGCGGCGATTATCAGCTCCGGGTCCGACGTCCACGTCACCAGTGCGGGCTATCGCGATATCGAAAATGCAGTGCCGTTTACCGCCGACACGCTGGTGCGGATCGCATCGATGAGCAAGCCGGTTACCGCGGTGGCGGTGATGATGTTGGTGGAGGACGGGCTGCTGACTCTCGAGACACCGGTTGGCGATATCCTGCCGGCATTCGCCGCCACGCAAGTGGTGACCACGCCGAGTGCGGATGCGGATGGAAATTTCACGACCACGCCCCAGACCGGTGCCATGACGGTGCGTCATCTCATGACCCACACGTCCGGCCTGGGTTATATCTTTGATCGTCGCACAGATCTGGGCGCGTCCATGATTGAACGCTCGCTCTATAATGGTCCGGGCAATCTTGAAGCCAAGATGAACGAGCTGGCGACCATGCCCTTGTATTTCCAGCCCGGGGATCGCTGGATGTATTCCTATTCCAACGATGTGTTGGGCCGCGTGATCGAGGTGGTCAGCGGACAATCATTTGAGGATTATCTGGACGCCAATATTTTTGCGCCTTTGGGGATGATCGATAGCGGATTTGTGGTGCGGGAAGATCAGCGTGATCGTCTGTCTGTGCTCTACATGCACAATGAGGATGGCGATCTGGTGCGGCCGTATTCTGACGACAATCCCGAACCGGTTCAGGGCTGGGCGTCTGGCGGCGGTGGCATGCTGTCGACGGCCAATGATTATTCCCGGTTCGTGCAAATGCTCGTCAATGGTGGCGCGCTGGACGGCCATCGCTATCTGGAGACCGAGACATTGGCCAGCATGACACGGCCCCAGGTGGAGGCCAGTAAATTGCCCCCGGCGATGAATGGTCTGGGCTATGGGTATGGATTTGGCGTGGTCTTGCCACCGGCCGAAGGCCAGCGGGCGCTGGGCATACCGGGCGATTACAGCTGGCGCGGTTTCTTCGACACAGACTTCCTGGTCAGCCCGGCGACGGGTGCCTGGGCGGTGATGATGACCCAGGAATTGCCGGGCCAGTATCTGCCTGCGGAACGCACGGCAGCCTGGTGGCGTCCGGCCTTTTACGCGACATTGCCGCAATAGAACGACGTTGGTAGGCGACAAAAAAAGGGCCCGGCGATCTCGCCGGGCCCTTTTTATTTGTTGGAGCGTTGTGCGCTAGCCAAACACTGTCTGGGCCATCGCCATGGCGATCAGCATTGGGAAAGACAGCAGGGTGTTGGTGCGCGAGAACAACATCGCTGTGCGCGCCGCTTTCGGCTTGGCATCGGCCTCTGCTTCGACCAGACCCAAGGCGATTTGCTGGTTGGGCCAGATGATGAACCACACATTATAGGCCATGATGATTGCCATCCACATGCCAATTCCGATGAAGGAATATTGTGGGCTGTAAATTTCCGACAGCAGGCCGAAGGACAGAACGTCGACGGTATAGCCACGCAGGCCAGCGACCAAAAGGCCGGTGAAGACAGTGGCAGCTGCGCCCCAACGGAACCAGAACAGAGCGGCCGGTGCGATGACCTTGCCGATCGCCGGCTTCTGCTCATCCGGAATGTTTGGCATGTTGGGGATCTGCACGAAGTTGAAATACCAGAGCAGACCGATCCACATGATACCGGAGACAACATGTGTCCAGCGGGCGAGGCCCATCCAGAGCGCGTCACCCATCGGGATCGCCCCGGAGAAGACATAGGCACCCAGGAAGACGATCGTCAGAACGATCGAAAGGTGAATTGTGTGTCGTAGATTGGATAGAATTGCAGCCATGATGGCTCCTCCCCGTGAATCGAAAGCATTGCAAGTTGACGACAAATTACAGGAATTCGCCTCAGACGATAGCCCAGTAATGCGCTTGGGTATTGATCAGTTATCGTCGCTCATGCGCTGAACCTTGGTAAACAAGAGCAATGGCGCAGCTACAAAGACCGAAGAATAGGTACCAATCAGCACGCCCCAGATCATCGCGAAGGCGAAATTCTTCAGATCACCGGCACCGATTGCATACAGGGCAATCAGAGCTACAAGCGTTGTCAGGGATGTCAGAATGGTCCGGGACAATGTGTCATTGATCGAACGATTGAGCACTTCAGAGAGCTCCATGCGCTTGTATTTGCGCAAATTCTCTCGAATTCGGTCATACACAACCACGGTATCGTTCATCGAATAACCCACGATCGTCAGTATCGCGGCCACGGTCGAGAGTGAAAATTCCATCTGGGTGATGGCAAACAGACCAATCGTGGCGATCACATCGTGGGTCAGCGCGACGATGGCGCCAATCGAATACTGCCACTCAAAGCGGAACCAAATATAGAGCAGCATCAACAGGAGCGCGACAGCGATGGCGACCGCACCTTTGACCACGAGCTCGCCGGACACAGCGCCACCGATAACGTCAGCACTTTGAATGGTGATGCCTGGGAACGCTTCTAACAATGCCGCTTGCAGGGCGTCGCGGGCTTCACGTTGCGCGGTCTCGCCCTCCAGGCCCTCACCGGCCTGCAATGGCAGGGCGACAAGATATTGCTGCAAACCATTGCCAGTCGATTCCTGGACCCGGGCACCGCCCAGTCCAAGACCGTCAGCCACAGCGCGCACATCCGCCACTTCAGCGGTCGCGCCCTCTTCGACCTGGATGGTCATCTGGATACCACCCGCGAAGTCGATGCCAAATTTAATGCCCATGGCACCCAATGCCGTGAGGGAACCGATCGTGAGCAATACGGAAACCACCAGCGCGACCATCCGAAAGCGGATAAACGGGACATTGGTGGTGGCGGGCAGGAATTTTACGAGTGCTAGAGACATGATCTATCCCCCTAAAGCGGCAAAGCTTTGGGCTTTGTCGCCCGCAACCAGATGACCGCCAGAAGGCGGGAGAAAACAAAGGCGGTAAAGACCGACGTGACAATGCCGATACCCAGCGTGATTGCGAATCCACGCACCGGTCCCGCCCCCATCAAGAGCAGCACGGCGGCGGCAATCAACGTGGTGATATTGGCATCAAGAATCGCTTCCCGAGCGCGTTGGTAGCCCACCTCGATACATTGCGCCGGCGTGCGTCCGTTTCGGCTTTCCTCACGGATACGCTCATAGATCAGCACGTTGGCATCCACGGCCATACCGATGGTCAGGATGATACCGGCGATACCCGACAGGGTTAGCGTGGCACCAAGGCCCGACAGCGCGCCGACGATCAGCACCACATTGGCCAGCAGGGCGATTGTCGAAAACACACCGAAGACGCCATAGGCGGCCAGCATGAAGACGATTACCAGACCGAAACCGATCATGATCGCCAGCTTACCCTTCTCGATGTTGTCGGCACCGGTGGACGGGGCCACGGTGCGTTCCTCAACCACGGTTAGAGCCGCCGGAAGGGCACCGGCATTCATTTTGATCGCCAGAAGGTTAGCGGATTCGAAATTGAAATTACCACCGATCAAACCACTGCCTGTCAGGATGGCATCATTGATGTTTGGGTCACTGATCACTTCATCATCGAGGATGATGGCAAACCGATTCCCACGGTTATTGCGTGTGTGCTCACCAAAAATCAGGGCACCTTCGGTATTGAAGCGGAAATTCACGACAGGCCCGTTATAGCGGGCATCCTGGCCAACAGAGGCGCTGGTCAGGTGCTCACCGGTGAGCAGAGCGCGTGAGTGAACGACGATGAAACCACCGCCATTATCCACGCTGCGACGCGCGACCTCGCGGCCGGGAGGCATCCGAGCCTCGCCATTGGGGCCAGCATCGATGGTTGTGTCGACCGCATGAAAAGACATGGTCGCAACGGCGGAAACGATATCCACAATCACGCCGGGATCTTCAGCGCCGGGAACCTGCACAAGGATACGGTTTTCGCCCTGACGCGCGATAGTGGGATCAACGGTTCCCAGACCATCAAGACGGTTGCGAACGACTTCGATCGACTGGGCGATCGTACGTCCCTGAATATAGTCGGACTGTGCTTGCGTAATGCTCATCCGGATCATGCGATCATCATCTGGATCGACCGCGACATTCAGTGTTTCCTCAAGACTGATCTGGCCTTGTTGCTGATTGACCGGTTCAGATAAATCCTGGAGGCGCTGGAACGCCTCTGCGCGATCCTCGGCCCGAGCGACAATGACGACCACTTCATCGCCATCAATGATCGGGTTTTGGGAGGGGATGATCGGCGCCTGCCGCAATGCCTGTCGTGTATCAGCATGCAGATTATCGAGCAGATCTTCCTGGACTTGATCCATGTCGGCTTCGAAAACCAGATGGGCGCCACCCTGCAGGTCAAGACCCAGATTGATGGAGCGACTTGGGATGGTGTCCCAGATCCCAATTGCCGACACTTCGCCGGTCACATCATCAACAGCATAACGCTCGTCTTCCGCGAAAAAATTCGGCACGGAATACAGCACGCCCATTACGAGCATAAGCGCTATAAATATAAGCTGGTTGCGTCCGAAATTCAGCATGGAAAACTGACCTTATTATGTGCGAGGCATTGAGTGTTGAGCAGAGCTCTTCGTATAGCGCGGGACGCTATTTCTTGGAATCGTTTGCCGGTGTGGGCTCGGGGCGATTGCGGACTTCACCAATGGTGAACTTAACCACACGCACCTTGACGCCATCGCCAAGCTCAACGGTGACTTCTTCGTCGGCAACTTTGGTGATCTTGCCGATGAGGCCGCCCTGGGTGACCACTTCATCGCCACGCTTGAGGCTTTCGACGAGTTCGCGGTGATCTTTCATCTTCTTGTTTTGAGGACGAATAATCAGGAAATAGACGACACCGATCATCATCAGGAACATCGGCAGGCTTTGCATGAGCTGGTCCATAGTCGGGTGGTCTCCGTAGGTCCCTGGCGTCGCTATAGGCGCTGACGCCGTAATTTCGATTGCGCGGGACTATATCGGTGCTCGGCTATGTTGCAACAAGGGCGAGCGGTTAGAAAAGCGCACACAGACTCCAATCACACCTGCCTCGGCCGACTGGTGGTGACTTCAAAGACACATTTTGATGCGTGGAATGGGTTTCTCAGCGCCCGAGATAGCGCATTGGGTCTTCCGGGTTAACGCCGCGACGGATCTCGAAGTGTACCTGCGAGCTATCGACTGTGCCCGACGATCCAACGCGCGCGATGGTTTGCCCTCGTTCGACGCGATCGCCCTCACTGACCAGAAGCCGGCTATTGTGGGCGTAGGCCGTCACGAATCCACCACTGTGGCGCAAAAGGACCAATCGCCCATAGCCGGCCAACTCACTACCGGCATACACAACCTGCCCCGCAGCCGACGCGTGTACTTCTGCTCCAGCGCTGGCCTGAATATTGATTCCGTCATTCCGCCCACCCTCGGGTTTGCGTCCGAAGCCGGAGATCACAGTGCCCCGGATGGGCCAGTCAAAGCGCGGGGCTCCGGCAGCGGGCGGCGCGCGATACGTGTCAGTCGGAACCGTTTCTACAAAGGCATTGCGTGAGTCGGACGAAATATGTCCTGGCAAGGCAATTTCCTGCCCGACATTAAGCTCATATGGCGCGCGAATTCGATTGAAATCGGCCAATTCCGCAAAGCTGATATTGTAGCGCAGTCCGATCCGGTAGAGGTTTTCTCCGCGCTGGACGACGTGCACTGATGGACGCGGCATGGACAGGTTTTGGCCGCGGCGCAGCGTGTAGGGTGAGCGCAGGCCATTTGCTTCTGCCAAGACACGCATCTCGATGCCGCAGCGCTCAGCGATTTGTGACAGGGTGTCGCCGGAACGCACGACATATCCGCTACGGCAATCACGAGAGGCCGGTCGACTGTGTGTTGCCCGATCGGCATTGCGATAGTCCACATGTGCCGGTTGGCGCGGCGAGGTGGAACAGGCCGAGACACCCGCCAACACAGCGATAGCTACACATATTTTAACAGACCAACGCATGGGGCCGGGACTTTCTCCGCCGCAAAATGAGGCTTCAACAGAATTTTCAGAGCCTATCAATGCATGCAAGCCTTAACCAGCGGTTAGCTATACGCATTCGGTTCGGCCTGGTTTTGGCAAATTCGGCGCGATTTTCCGCTAAGTGCCAGCGGCAGCGATCAGAATTATCGACGCGAACGAAGATTACAATTTCAGAAAACGACAATACAGCCGTCCCATTGGGCGATTTCTAGAGCGCCCGAGCCTCGCCCTTGATCAGAGGTACGAAACGCACTTCCATCAAATCTTCTTCGGTAAACGTTCCGCCAGACCGCTCATAGCGAACCAGAAATTGCTTGCCGTCCCGATCAACAGGAGCAACGGCAATTCCACCATCCTTGAGCTGGGCGAGAATTTCGACGGGTCGGCCTGGCGCCGAGGCGGTGACGATGATCCGGTCAAAGGGAGCTTGTTCTGGCCACCCGACGGTCCCGTCTCCGACGCGGGTCACGATATTACTCAAGCGCAGCATCTCGAAGCGTGCTTCGGCCTCACGCGACAGGGTGCGGTAACGCTCAACCGTGTAAACGCGTCTCGACAGGCGGGACAGCACGGCAGCCTGGTAACCAGAGCCTGTGCCGATTTCAAGAACCTTGCAACGATCGTCCAGCTCAAGCGCCTGCGTCATGTGGGCCACGATAAAGGGTTGGGAGATCGTCTGACCGCAATCAATCGGCAGAGGTCGATTATCATAGGCCTGATCAACGAAGCGGCCGGGCACGAATAAATCGCGCGGCGTTCGTTCAATGGCAGCGAGCACACCAAAATCAGTCACGCCACCGCCACGCAGTGTCATAACCAATTGGATCATGCGCGGATCAGGTCCGTCCATGATGTCTTCCCTGCCTTCGATTTCAGGAGCGCGGAATGGTCTCGCTCAGTGTGGATTTAAGACGTTCCAACGTCGCATCATGGGTTAGGTCCATGTGCAGCGGCGAGACGGATATACGCCCTTCATAGATCGCCCGGATATCAACCCCGGCCGGCGGATTCGACAAGGTGCCCTTAAACGCCAACCAGTAATAATCCTCACCGCGCGGGTCGACATTGCGCTGGGCGTGAAGCAATTGCTGGTCGCGATGGCCCTGCCGGGTCACCTCAACGCCTGTCACTTCGTCCGGCTTGCGATCCGGGAAGTTGATATTGATGAGGACATTCTCGGCCCATTTCAAATCAAACAATTGCCGCAGGATCGGCGCGCCATAACGCTCGGCCGTTTCCCACTCGATCGGGTCGTCCTTGCCAAAACCATAGGCCTGCGACAACGCGACAGAGGGCACGCCAAGCTGCATGCCCTGCATAGCCCCGGCAACGGTACCAGAGAAAGTCACGTCCTCGGCGATATTCTGACCGCGATTGATGCCGGAAAGGACCAGGTCGGGTTTCTTGCCCTCAACAATGTCTTGAATGCCGATCAGCACACAATCGGTCGGCGTGCCGGAAACACTGAAGCGCCTGTCGTTAAATTTGCGGATGCGCAACGGATCGTGAAGCGTCAAAGACCGTCCTGCTCCGGACTGTTCTTCCTTGGGGGCGACGATCCAGATATCGTCGGTCAGCTCGCGCGCGATCTTTTCCAGTGATTTGAGGCCATGCGCGTGAATGCCGTCATCATTGGTCAGAAGGATGCGGGGATTGTCGGGTATCATTTGGACGCCTCCAGACGGTCCATGCCGCCCATATAGGGACGCAGCACTTCAGGAATGGCGATAGAGCCATCTTCGCGTTGATAGTTTTCCATCACGGCAAGCAGGGCGCGACCAACGGCAACACCGGAGCCATTGAGCGTGTGCAGATAAGCCGGGCGCTTTTCGCCCTCGGCGCGATAGCGTGCGCTCATGCGGCGCGCCTGGAAATCCCCACAATCGGAACAGGAGGAAATTTCGCGATAACAGTCCTGGCTCGGCAGCCAGACTTCGAGATCGTAGGTACGGCGCGCGGAGAAGCCCATATCGCCGGTACACAACATCATCACCCGATAGGGCAGCTCAAGCAGCTGCATCACCTTTTCGGCGCAGCCGGTCATCCGGTCCAGCTCGGCAGCGCTATCCTGCGGTGCCACCAGGGAAACCATCTCGACCTTCTGGAATTGGTGCAGTCGGATCATACCGCGCGTGTCGCGGCCGGCAGAGCCAGCCTCGGAGCGGAAACAGGGCGTATAAGCCGTCATGCGCATCGGCAGGCTTGCCTCGGGATGAATCGCATCACGGGCCAAATTGGTCAGCGGCACTTCAGCCGTCGGGATCAACCAGCGGCCGTCCGTGGTGCGAAACAGATCATCGGCAAATTTGGGCAATTGGCCCGTGCCAAACATCGCCTCATCGCGCACCATGTAAGGCGGGCTGACTTCGGTATAGCCGTGCTCGCCGGTGTGTAGATCAAGCATGAATTGCGCCAGGGCGCGCTCGAGCCGGGCCAGACCGCCCTTCAGGGAAACAAAGCGCGCGCCAGACATGGCCGCGGCTCCGCCAAAATCCATCTGACCGAGCGTTTCGCCCAGAT
>Ga0315338_1001789_pt1 | contig 24292 bp, 25 predicted proteins | sample ASW8metaG_FD_204518 | JGI IMG/M metagenome (GOLD analysis project Ga0315338, IMG submission 204518) | Ammonia-oxidizing marine archaeal communities from Monterey Bay, California, United States - ASW #8 | ecosystem: Environmental > Aquatic > Marine > Coastal | place: USA: California | collected... | reverse complement strand
CGATGTGAGCAGGGCCGTTGATGCGTAGCTCCGCCAGGCTCTCCGGCACCACTGGCCCCTTGGGCTGGTCGAACGCTGGAAACACTTCCTTGGCCATGAGCGTGATCGATTTGTCGACTAGCTCCGACGGCATCGCGCCGATGTGATGATTCGCGGCGAACGCCGTGAATCCAATCCGATCCTGCTTCTCCTTGAGCTGACGTGCCACCGTCTCCGGACTGCCGACCAGCGCGAGCCCGTTGTCGATCCAGAAGTCGTATGACTTGCGCGCCTCGGCGAACACCCGGCCGTTGGCACGCGTGTATCGCGTATTGTCCGTTCCCTTGCCCCTTGGGTCGGAGCCCATGCCAATCCTGGTGTTGGCAACCATCTCGCGGCCCAGCCCCATGGACTCCTGCAAGTATGGTTCCACCTCTTCGCGCGCCTTAGCGTCGGTCTCGGCCACGTGGACCGGCCTAACCAGCAACTGCCGAGGCATCGGGCCTGGATGATTGCACTCCTCCCAGATCTTCTTGTAGTGCGCGAACTTCTCGACCATGTGGTCGTCGGTCGATATGTTCGTGGCAACATCGTTGTTGCGCTCGGCGGCCCACTCGAAGGCCCGAAGGCTGTGTGCGGCGATCCAGATCGGCGGATGCGGCTTCTGGAACGGCAGCGGCCTTGGCAGCATCTCGTCGAACGACCAAAACCTGCCCTTGTACGTCACCTCAGGTTGCGTCCAGGCCCGCTCGATGATCGCCAGCGACTCCTCGCCCATCTCTCGACGGGCGTAGTAGTCCAGGCCCATCCTGATGAACTCGTGCTCGTGCGTGCCTAGGCCCGTGCCGAACTCCACGCGCCCATGCGACAGGTGGTCGAGCGTGGCGATCTCCTCGGCGAGGCGGATCGGGTTGTGGAACGGCAGCACCCAGATCATCGCCCCTATGTGCAACTGCTCCGTAGCCCTGGCCACGGCCGTCAAGAACACGGTGGGGGAGGTGATGGCTCCCACGTAGGAGGCCTGGTGCTCAATGATCCAGTAGTACTTGTAGCCCAGCTCGTCCATGAGGCGGGCCTGGCGGATGTGCTCCTCGTAAGCATCCGCCGCCACTCCGCCATAGTTGTTCTCGATATCGTAATGCTTGACGGAGCCCCAGGCGCCGAATTCGAGCGTTGCCATATCAGTTCCCCTTTGTGCTGGTCTACCTGCGGGGATGGTACCTCATCAGCAATGGGTGTCCATCGCGGCGTCTGGGCGCTACCTCCACAGTTTTTTCGTTGCGATCGCCGCGCCATCGGCATGGGCTTCAGCTTCGCCCACGATATCGGTGGCGAGACCCAGGTGCGGTCGGCGGCCGTGCCGAACCCGCAATCCCCGTGCCCGCGTTGATGTTGCTCTTCCCCGATGCTGGTCCATCTCCGGCGTCTCGTCCTTGAACGGTTTAACTCGTGTTCAACCATGGTTGTCTGTGCCATGCGTCGCCTCTTTGGGTGGCTGTCTGCGTGGTATCCCTTCTGCGGCCAGTCCGAGCCTAGTCAACACTCGAGCAACCACGGTTGTGGCCGCGTTACAATGCGCGCCGCGACCCGAAACACGGACCGCCACCCCACGAACAACCGGCCAACGGTTCCTGGAGGAACACGATGACGCGCGATTTCGAGGACCATGCGTGGAAAGACGTGGTGAGCGCCGAGGACTTGGAGCTCTACAGCCACTACCGCCGGGAGCTATTCGTCGGCCGGAGGCCGGCGCTGCTCGCCATCGACCTCTACAACATGGCCTACGCTGGAGGTGCGCGCCCGGTACACGAAGTCGCGAAGGAGTTCCCCAGCGCCTGCGGAGAATACGCGTGGAGCGCCATCGAGCCGACCAAGCAGCTCTTCGCGCTGGCCCGCGCCCGTGGGTTTCCCATCGCCTACACCACTACCGAGAATCGCGCCAACGCCAGGCCTCACCGTGCGCCAACGACCAACCGGCGGCCAGGGCAGGTGGGCGACGACCCGACGGGAATATTCGAGGCTTTTCACCCCGAGAATGACGATTTGATGATCTACAAGCAACGGGCGAGCGGCTTCTTTGGCACTCCGTTGGTGGCACATTTCACCCAGTACGGGATCGATACGGTCATCGTCTGTGGGGAGAGCACCAGCGGGTGCGTCCGTGCATCGGTGGCCGACGCGTACTCCTACGGCTTCCACGTCGTGGTCGTCGAGGAGGCCACGTACGACCGCAGCCTGCTGTCGCACCAGGTCAACCTGTTCGACATGCACCACAAGTACGCCGACGTCATGCACCTAGACCAACTCTCCGAGCACCTGGAGGCGTTTCCAGAGGCGTGAGCAGGCAAGTGCAACGGAGCTAGGCCTGCTGATTCTCGAGGTACTCCAGCACCGCGCGAGCCGCGGGGGCCATGCACTGTTCCCGGCAATCCTGATAGCGCGCCGTCAGCGTTGTGTCGAGGAACCGGAGCAGTTTGCGCTACTCGGGCTTGCGCTGGCCGAGTACCTGCTTGAGTGCAGCGGCGTGGATGAGCTGGTCGAGCACGTGCATCTGGAGCGCAGGGAAGCTCGCCGGGACACGGGCTCGTTGGTCGTGCGGCCGATGCTGGATTCTTGCTCCATGATTCGCTCCATCCCACCCGGACCACACAAGCGGCGCCGCGCCAGCATCCAGACCGCGTCACCCTTAAGGATTAAACCATGGGGGCTTGTGGTCTATGCTGCGAGCATCCTGACCCAAGGAGGATGCAAGTCATGCAGGTCAGAAAGATCGCCGACGTCCCCAAGGAACCCGTGGATAGTCCACTTTTCACCGGCAAAGACGTCTCACGCCAACAGCTGGCTCCCGATAGCACCGACTTCAATGCGAGCGTCGTGAGCTTCGGCAATGGTATCAAGAACAAATTCCATTACCACGAGTCGGACCAACTCCTGATTGTCACTGATGGCACGGGCATGGTGGCGACCGAGTCCGAGGAGGTGACTGTGTCTGCCGGCGACGTGATCTTCGCCCCCCAGGGCGAGCGGCATTGGCATGGCGCGCTGGCGGACACGACCTTCGCCCACATCACCATCACTCGGAAGGGCGGGGAGACCGTGCAGGTCGAGGACTAGCGGGCACCGAGCCACAGCGCGCCGATCGAGGCCTTATTCCACAGGATGATCGGCGAACGACACCGCGTAGTACTCGCGGTCCGGCGCCAGCTCGCCACCGCTGAGCAAGGGCAACAGTTGCTCGACCTGCTCTGCGTAGAAGCCGCTCTTCTCGCTGGAGATGGCAGCCTCCTCGGACTCCCACAAGGCGATGATCTGCCCTCTGCCCTCGGGTGTGCGCAGCAGGTAGCAGCCCTCGTACCCCGGTTGCTTGCGCATCTCCGGAACCACGAGGCGCTCGAACACGCCCTGCGCGATGCCCAGGTCGATCTGTATCGGATTCACGCTGAACTGCGTCACTCTGGCATACATGCGAGGCCCTCAGTACCGTAGTAGGTATGGTGTCAATCTACACACCGCTGCTGCGGTTTGGCCAGACCATGGACAGCCCACCCAGGCGCGAACGTGCCCGCAAGCACCAGGAGAGAAACCGATGGACATTGGCCTCATGGTAGAGGGACAGGACGGCCTAACGTGGGAGCGATGGTTGCACATACTAGCTCTCGCAGAGCGGCTCGGCTTCCCCACGCTCTTCCGGTCCGACCACTACTTCACGGGCGGAGTGCAAAAGGATTCGCTAGACACCTACACTTCGCTCGCCGTGGCGGCCCGCGAGACGACGCGCATGCGGTTCGGACCCCTGGTTAGCCCTGTGACGTTTCGCCCGCCTGCCGAGGTAGGCCGCATGGCGGCCCAGATCGACCTGCTCAGTGGAGGACGCTTCGTCCTCGGCGTCGGGAACGGGTGGAACGAGCCGGAGCACCGTGCGTACGGCATCCCATTCCCTCCGCCTGGCGAGCGCACCGCCAGGCTTCGTGAGGCCGTGGAGCTCATGCGGACCATGTGGGGTCCGGGCCCCGCCTCCTACAGCGGGCACTATTACACCCTCGAAGATGCGGATCCCCTCCCGAAGCCGGCGGAGGGTCGTCCCTGGCTGCTGGTCGGGGGCAGCGGGCCCAAGCGAACCCTGCGGCTTGTCGCGGAGCAGGCCGATGAATGGAACTCCATCAGCACCACCCCAGAGGCCTATGCAGAGAAGAACTCAGTGCTAAGCGGTCACTGTGATGCCGTGGGCCGCGACCCGGGGTCCATCAAGCGCACCATGATGACTTTCGGTCTCGTCGGCCCTGATCAAAAAGCGGTCGCCCGCGCCACCGAACTCGCGGCCCGTGTGATGAACCGCGACTCGCACCTGAGTCTTTCCGAGCGCCAGCAGCAATCGCGGGAGCGTGGTCATCTCGTGGGCACCACCGAGGAAATCGTTGAGCAGCTCGGGCGGCTCGCAGAGGTCGGCGTGAATGAGGTGCAATTTCAGCATTTCGACTTCGACGACGACGCGATCCCGGAATTCCTGGCCGCTGAGATAACCCCGCGCGTGCGGGACTTCTAGCCGCGATCGGCAGATGTTGAGCCGCTATTGACCCCCTTCTGCCGAGTGAGTAGCCTTCGCCGCATCATCACCGGATGGTGCAGGTGCAGGGACGAAAGGAGCCGGGCCATGGCTGAACGTGTATGGGACCGTTTCCTCACCGAGGCGGACCGAACCCACGTCGAAGAGAGCGGCCACACCGAGAAGGGTTTCGGTAATCGCCCCGCCGTCTTGCTGATCGACCTCTACCGCTGGGTATTCGGCGACAAGCGCGAGCCGCTTATGGAGGCCATCAAGCGCTGGCCGGGCAGCTGTGGGCCAACCGCATGGGACTCCATCCCGCATATCCAAGCGCTCCTCGAGTCCGCCAGAGAGACGGGTATCCCCGTGGTGCACGTCACTGGCCTGCCCGACCAGGAGTCCAATGTCATCGGCTGGGCCGGCAGGGGCGGTTACATGGGCAGCAACGACCGAGTCGAACGGTCGCCCAGCATGTACGACATCATCGACGACCTCGCCCCCGTCGACGGTGAAGCCTTCATGCGCAAGGCCTCTCCCAGCGCCTTCTTCGGCACACCTATCGTCGGCCACCTCAACGCGCTCGGCGTCGACACCCTGATCGTCGCAGGCGAAAGCACCAGCGGGTGCGTGCGAGCCTCCGTCGTCGACGCGTGTACCTACCGCTACCGCACCGTGGTCGTGGAGGAATGCGTCTTCGACCGGCACGAGTCCGCACACGCCATGAATCTGTTCGACATGCACCAGAAATACGCGGACGTGCTCCCGCTTGCCGACGTGCAGGCATGGATGCATGAGTGGCAGGCGCCGGAAGGCTACGGAGCTCCGCGCTAGCTTCTCGCAAGGAGATCTGATATGGGACGACTGGACGGCCGTGTGATCATCGTGACCGGCGGTGCACTGGGTATCGGCCGGGCCTACTGCGACGGCTTCGCCGGTGAGGGTGCGAAGGTGGTCATCGCCGACATCGACGGCCCAGCCGGGGTGCGTGCAGCGGCAGAGCTCGCAGAAGGTGGCGCGGACGCCCTCGCCGTCACCACGGACGTAGCCGATCAAGCGTCCACCGAAAATATGGCGCGGGCCACCCTCGAGCGGTTCGGCCGCATCGATGGGCTTGTGAACAACGCCGCCATTGCCATCCGCGTGCCCAAGATCGAAGGCCCGATCGAAGAGATCACCGTCGAGGACTGGGACCGGGTCATGGGAGTCAACCTCAGGGGAACGTTCCTCTGCTGCCGCGCGGTCATCAGCCACATGAAAGAGCGAGAGTACGGGAAGATCATCAACATCAGCTCCTCCACCTTCTTCTCCGGCAGGACGAACGCCCACTACGTCGCCTCGAAGGGCGGCGTCATCGCGTTCACTCGGGTCCTCGCTCGGGAGGTCGGCGACTGGAACATCACCGTCAACTCCATAGCACCTGGCCTCACCGCCAGCGAGACCGAGAAAACGCCCATGGAGCGCTACGAGGTGCGCGTCCCGCATCGAGCGATCAAACGCGTCGAGCAGCCGGAGGACCTCGTTGGCGCGGCCATATTCCTCATGTCCTCGGAGAGCGATTTCATGTCGGGCCAGACCATGGCGGTGGACGGCGGCGCGGTGATGCACTAGGCATATTTTGCCCGTGGGCATGAGGTCACCTCCTCCGGTGCCCACACAAGGAGATACCCCATGGGTGAGTTCGTTTTCGGCGCAGCCACCGTCCACGCCCCTCAAATGCTCACGCGGCCTCCGCAAGAGGATCCCGCTCAGTTGGACGCGGGCATCGCGGCCATGCGGGATCTCGGCAAGCTGCTCGACGAGACCAAGCCCGACGTGCTCCTGTTTCTCGGTATCGATCATGTCGAAACCTTCTTCCCCAACTCCGTGCCGACCTTCGCCATGGTCACAGGTGAGCGGGCCACCGCCTCCTACGCCGGGCACCACTACGACCTGCCCATCCATCAACCCATGGCCAAAGCGCTGCTCGACGGCCTCGTCGCCGCTGGCATGGACCTGACCTACACACCTGAAGCGATCCTGGGGCATGCCTTCGCAGTCCCGTTTGAGTACATCATCGAGGACCGCGCCATTCCGGTGGTGCCCATGTTCGTCAACGTCTACCTTCCGCCCCTGCCGTCACCAGAGCGCTGCCTCGCCCTCGGTGCGGAGATCGCCAAGATTGTCGAGGCCCGTCCCGAGCGCGTCGCCATCCTCGCCAGCGGAGGCATGTCTCACTACCCCGGCACCTGGAAGTACTACTACCCTGAGTACGATTTCGACGCCTGGGCGATCCAAGAGATCGAGGAGGGGCGGCCGGAGAGCCTGTTGGAGCTAAGCGGTGAGCAGCTAGACGAGGTGGGCAACACCGAGTTGCTCACCTGGTTCGTCATGTGGGGAGCCATCGGCCGCAAGCGCGGCGAGCTGCTTTCGTACCAGCCCACACCGCACCACGGGCACGGCGTCTTTCGCTTCTTGCCGGACCGGGGAGGCCGATCGCGGGAGCACCAAGAGCTCCCGCTGCATGGCGGTTTCGAGTTCAAAGGGCAGGGCTACGAGTTCTACAAATACCCAGATCCGGAATCGTTCCCGCTGAACAAGGCGCTGCATCACCTGCGGATCGACGACGCGCTTCGCCATCGCTTCGTGCGCGACATGGACGCCGTCTGCCGGGAATATCGCCTAGGGGATAAGCAAGCCGATGCGCTGAAGACGCTTACCACCGACGCCGTCGTCGCCGAGGGAGCCCACGGGATACTCGCCATAACGTCCATGCTGGCTCTGCAGCTGGCGAAGCGCGAGGCGGAGCAGGAGGCCGGCTAGGCGGTTACGCGCTCCTGATCCCGCTGCATCCCGTGGAACGGCGTGACCACACTCGATGGGGCCTCACCCAGCACCAGCGCCCAAGCTGCACCAGAGTTCTCCTTGGTCCACGCACACCCACAACGTGCAGGTTTTCCCAGTGCACTAGTGTGCCTCTGTGAGAACGATGCAGGATTCTTGAGGTTCCTCTCCGCTACCGGCCCTCTCGCGTAACGAGGAACGCCATGGGAACTGATGCGGTCAGTACCAGCATCAGGGCAGGCATGGCGGCCCTGGCGAAAAACGCCTCGGATGCCGCACCCCACACGGACGTTGCCAGCGTTTGGAATCCCAGGGGGCTAAGGATCAATGTGGCGGGCAGCTCTTTCATCACAAGGAGGAAGACCAGGGCCGCTCCTGCCAGGATCCCACGCATCAGCAACGGCGCCGTGACACTGCGGAAGGCTTGTGCGGGCGTCCGGCCGAGTCCGCGAGCCGCCTCTTCCAGGCGAGGGCTGAGTTGCCGCAGCGACGACTCGATCGCGCCAACGGAAGCGGGAAGGAACAGCACGAGGTAAGCCAGCAGCAACAACAGCGCGGTCTGGTACACGATAGGCAGCACCGCCGTGGCGAAGAACACGAAAGCGAGCGCCACCGCGACCCCCGGGAGTGCGAACCCCACGAAGGTAAGCCGGCTCAGGGCACTCGCCACCTGGCTTGGGAAACGCACGACCAGCACTGCGATCGGCATACCGGCCAGAGCCGCCAATGCCGCAGCTCCCAGCGAGACCGTCACCGAGCTCAGCGTGTTGGACCACAGAAGCGCCAACGGCTCGCCCGCAGAAACGCCTCGGACCACCCAGAACAGCAGGATGCCCAGCGGCGCGAGCAAGGCGACTCCGCAAACGGTCGCCACGTACAGCAACGCCGGCCACCGCCATCTTCCCAGCGAGATCGGGATCCTGCGCCGCACCATCCCTGGGGTTACCCTGTAATGCACAGCACGGCCCCTGGTTCTCGATTCGAGCACCACGAGAGACAGCGCCAGGCCGACCAGTGTCAGCGAGAGGCCCGCCGCCGCCGTTCGATCGAACGCCGTCTGATACTGGATGAAGATAGCCCACGTGAACGTCTGATAGCGCAGCAACGAGACAGCCCCGAAATCACTGAGCGTGTAGAGCGCCGCCAACAATCCGCCCGCCACCACGGCCGGCCTTATCAGCGGCAACGTAACCGTCGCGAACGTGGCCATGGCACCTCGGCCCAGCCCACGGGCCGCCTCCTCCATGGCAGGATCGACGCCGTGCAGCGCCGCACGTACCGGGAGCAGGACGTACGGATAGCTGAGCAACGAGAGCGACAGCACCGCACCGGGCAGGCCGAATATCTCCGGCAGTCGGTCTACACCAAGGGGCTCCAGCCAGCCCTGTAGCATGCCACGCGGTCCGAGCGCGACCACCACCAGCAGGGCGAACACGTAGCTCGGGATCACCAGCGGTAGAGCGGTCGCAACAGCGAACACGCGCCTCAGTGGCAGATCCGTGCGCACCGTCAGCCAAGCCAGCGACACACCAAGCACGGCCGAGACCGCCGTGACCAAGATCACCAGAAGTAGCGATCGTCCCACAATCGCAAGCGTCCGGGTATTCGCCAGTAGATCCCACGCAGCTTCGTACGCGGTGAACGTTCGTACGCCTAGGTAGACCGGTGGCAGCAGCACGAGCAGTGCCACCAGTGATGCGGGCAGCCATACGAACAGAGGCGGGCGGTAGCGCCCCAGATTGTTCTGGCTCCCCGTAGCGTCTTGGAACGTCATCTCACATGCTACGGTAGCGCTCCGGCTGATCGGAGCAGATCGGTCGTACCGCTGAGGTCTGACAGACTTGCCAGCGGGATGGTCGGTTGGTTGATCTCATCCAGAGGCGTGAGAAGTCGATTAGTTTTGACCCCTTCGACCAGCGGATACTCGAACGTCTGACCAGCGAAGTACTGCTGCGCGACCGCGGACAATAGAAAGTCGATAAACCGCTCCGCCGCCTCTTTGTTGTCAGACTCCCGCAGCACGCCGGCCCCTGCCACCATGACAAGCGCACCGGGCCCGCCGGCAGGCGTATGGTAGTTCCTCGCGGAGAAATCCTCTCCATGTTCTGCAAGGAATCGGTAGAGGTAGTAGTGATTCGGCATGCCGATGTCGATCTCTCCATCTGCGACGGCCTGCACCTGCGGCGTGTTCTTCGGGTAGGTACGCGGATCATTCGCCACGATACCCTCGATCCACCCACGCGTCTTCTCTTCGCCCCAGAGCATGCGCATCCCAGTCACCATGGTCAGGAACGACCCATTGGTTGGTGCCCAGCCGAGGCGTCCCTTCCACTTCGGGTCAGTCAGGTCCCAGATGTCGTCGGGGAGTTCCGTGGGTGAAAGTCGGTCGGGGTTGTACACCAGCACTCGCGCGCGGCCCGAGACGCCAACCCAGAGCCCTGAGGGCGATCGTGCCCAGCCAGGCACCCCTCCGATGAGTTCGGCAGGCAGCGGACTGAGCATACCTTCCACGGCGCCGAGGCCACCCGGATCCTGGGCGAAGAACACGTCCGCCGGCGTGCCATCGCCCTCTTCGAGCAGCGTCGCAGCCAATTCGGCGGTAGCCCCGTACTTTACCTTGACCTCTATCCCGGTGAGATCCTCGAACTGATCCATGACCGGCTGCACCAATGTTTCGGAGCGGCCGGAGTAGACAACCAGCGCATCGTCATCTGCTCCGCAACCCACGGCAGAGAGCGATAGCAGGACGATACCAATCAGCAACAAAGGATGAGCGAACAGTGCGCGACGAAGACGCAAAAGGCGGGCTAGATCATTAAGATGCATGTACGAATATCCGTGTTAGTACGTACTAAGTCCCGCATTAGCGTAGACACACAAACAGCCTCTGTCAATACCATATTGGAGGTCGCATCACCACAGGAAAAAGGAAAAGAGTAGGGGCTAAAGTCGCTACCGGGTCACCGGGCTTACTTAGACCCGCTTTGCCAACACGAGGCCGAAGAGCTCAGCTTCGATCTCGTTCGTGTAGAACCGTTCTAGCTCCAGGCCACCGGCCGCCAGCGCCTCGGCCACCGAATCCTCGGTGAACTTGTATGAGCTTTCGGTCCAGATGCTCTCGCCCGCCCTGACCTCGAGGGTCAGCCCTATGTCCCGGATACGCACGCTCTGCGTTGCCGTTGGCACTAGATGCATCTCGATCCGCGATTCCTGCTCGTTGAAGAAAGCGGTGTGCTCGAACGCTCCCGGGTCGAAGTCGGCAGCCAGCTCACGGTTCAGCACGTGGAGCACGTTGCGGTTGAACTCCGCCGTCACACCGGCGCTGTCGTTGTACGCGGCCTCGATGACCGCTTTCTCCTTCACCAGATCCACCCCGATTAGCAATCGGTCGTCCAAGACCAAGAGCTCCCTGACGGAGCGAAGGAACGCCACCCGCGCAGATGGATCGAAATTCCCGATCGTCCCGCCCAAGAACAGCACGAGTCGGCGCCCTGCTGCCTGTGGCACGCTCCCCAGATGCCGGTCAAAGTCGCCGATCACTCCGTGAACGCTCAGGAACGGATAGTCCGCCAACAGCTCCCGGGCGCTGGACTGCACGATCCCCTCGCTCACGTCGAAGGGAACGTAGCGCCGCAGATGCGAAGCGGCCGACTCGGTGCTCAGCAGCACTCTTGTCTTCGCCGACGACCCGGAGCCCAGCTCGACGATCTCAACCGGCGCGACGCTATCCATCAGACCCTCGGCGATCTGTCCGAGGAGAGCGCGTTCCGCCCGTGTCGGATAGTACTCAGGAAGCAGGGTAATCTGCTCAAACAGGTAAGATCCGTGGTCGTCGTAGAAATACTTGGGAAGCAGATGCTTCTGATCCGCGGTGAGACCCGCAAGCGCATCACTCGCCAGCTCGGCATGCGAGCCTTGGCCGTCGACATGCACGTCCATCGCGATCTGTCTGTCCATCGCTCGGCTCATCGCCGCGCCCTCACGTTCGCTTTGGGATGCGACCCGTCTGCTCCGGATCAGCCGCCATCTACGCGCGAAGCTCCGCAGGCAGCAGGTTTGGTACCCCGTCTTCGATGGGATACACCTCGCCACCAGCCACGCACGTGAGTGTCCCCGTGGTGATCTCGTCGCCTTCCCTTGCGGTGACCGACAGCGTCAGCGGTCCCTTGTCCACCGGGCAAACCAAGATGTCCATCAGATCGGGGCGCACGTCCAACTCCATGCCACAAGGATCGCGGCGCAGCGCCGCGATCCGCGGGCGGCTAGTCTACCAGCCCGCGCTCCACCATGTACCGCAGGACGTCCGACAGCAAGAACACGGCGATGCCGAGCACCACGATCATGTTCACATGGCCCAACGCGTTGGCCGCGGCACGGAGGCTCCCCTGTGGATGCGCATCGTCCGACCGACGGGCTCGGCGGCCGACGGTCAGGAAAAACATCCACGCGGATAGCGCTACCTTGACGCCGAGCACCACACCATAGGGCACGGTCGAAGTCGGCTCCGACAGCCGGCTGAAGAACAGGATCCCGCCCGTCACCACCAGTGTCCACATGGCCAGCATCACCAGCTGGGCGAACTCGGACCCTACGAGGCGCGCCGTGGCAGGTGAAGCATCACCTGCGCGCAGCGCGGGCCTCAACACGACCCAGTAGAAGATACCTCCGCCTACCCAGGCGACCGCCGCGATCGCGTGAAGCCAGCGGGTGGCCAACAAGAAGACGTCTGTCATAACTGCGGGATGCTAGGCCATCGCTCCCTCGCCTGGCAACAAGACCCTCCGTCGGGGCCGAAGGCATCTCATGCAGGTTTTCGAGAACAGATTCCACTGGAACTCCGGCCTGGCGCCGCCTACAATCGCTTCACACCTAGAGGAGTTCACCCATGACACAGGATATTACGCTCTACTGGTGGCGTGGTTGAGGGACCTGCCGAACGGCGAGAGCGGCGCTCTCGCAAGCCGGTATCGAGTTCGCCGAGCGAGATTTCTTCAAGGAGCCCTTCAGCAAGATCGAGCTGACGGAGTTGCTCGCCGGAGAGCCGGCGTCCACGATCTTCAGCTTCAAGTCCGCGACGTTCAAGAAGAGCGGCCTCGACGAGGCCTCGCTCACCAACGAGCTGCTGCTGGAGCTCCTCGCTGGTGAGCCTCGCTACTTCAGGCGGCCACTGGTCGTGCTCAACGGACGCCTCCTTGCGGGGGCCAACGCCAAGAAACTAGGCGCGGAACTCGGCTTCTAAGCGACCCTTCGACAATAAGGCGGTAGGCCGGATTGGAAAGGCCATAGCTTATGCCCATACGCGTCCTCTCTCCCGACGTGGCCGCCGGCATCGCTGCGGGTGAGGTCATCGAGCGCCCAGCATCGATCGCGAAGGAACTCATCGAGAATTCCATCGATGCCGGAGCAACCGCGATCGATCTCTCGGTCCGGCAGGGCGGGCTGCAAAGCATCCGCATCGCAGACGACGGGGTGGGAATCCCTGCCTCAGAGCTCGCGATAGCGATCCAGCGCCACTCCACCAGCAAGCTGCAAACGCTGGATGGCCTAGAGCGTATCTCGACCCTTGGCTTTCGAGGCGAGGCGCTCGCAAGCGTGGTAGCAGCGGCACACCTGCGGATAAGCTCCCGCCCCCACGATGCCCCCAGCGCCGCTTTCATCGAGGCGGAGGGCACTGCCATCACCGGGCGGGGCACGGAGGGCGGGCCACCCGGCACTACCGTTGAGGTCTCAGCTCTCTTTTCCACCATCCCGGCCCGGCTCAAGTTCATCCGGTCCGCGGCAGCCGAAACCTCCCGCATCCACCAAGTCGTCGACCACATGGCCCTGGCGAACCCTGGCGTCCGGCTCACCCTGCGCGCTGAGCCCAAAACGCTGCTCCAAACGTCGGGGAACGGCGTGCTGCGCGATGTCGTCGCCCAGGTGCACGGGGCCGCGGCGGCAGAAGAGATGATCCAGGTGAGCGCATCCGAGCGCGGCATCTATCCCGTCAGCGGGCTCGTCAGCCCGCCCGAGCGCAGCCGCTCAAACCGCACAGGTATCGCCATCTTCGTCAATGGGCGCTGGATCAACAGCCGGGCCCTCAGCATCGCAGTCGAGGAGTCGTACCGAGGACTCTTGATGGAAGGCCGCTATCCCTACGCCGTTCTGTTCCTCGAGGTTCCAGGTGCCGACATCGACGTGAACGTCCATCCCAACAAACGCGAGGTCCGCTTCGTGCGAGAAGGGGATGCTTTTTCGAGCGTGCAGCGCGCCGTGAGGGAGGCGCTCCTTGCCACATTCCCCGTTGCGGCGGCGACCGGCCTCCTTCCGCCTGTTCCTCCACTGAGCAACGGTACGTTCACCTCGCCCCCGGGCGCCTTCAACTTCACGCTCGCACCTGAACGTGGTGCCTGGGCCCCGCTCCCGGTCCCCGGCGCAGCGCCGAACGGCGAGCCGGGCGGAGCGCCGTCTCAGCCGCTTGAGCATCCGTCGGGCATGCCGGAACTGCGGATTCTAGGTCAGGTCGCCAGAGCCTACCTGGTTGCGGAGGGCCCCGACGGACTCTACCTGATCGACCAGCACGCCGCGCACGAGTCGGTTCTCTACTACCGCCTGCTGCATCAGTGGGAAGAACAGAGCCCTGAGGTTCAGCCGCTCCTACAGCCGCTGCCCATTGAGCTCACCCATGAACAGGTGGAGGTCGTGGAGCTGGCTCGCGAAACGCTCGGCCGCTACGGGCTGACACTCGAGCCGTTCGGGCCCACCACCTGGCTCATCCGCACGGTCCCTGCCATGGCACGGCAGGTGGACACGGGCCGGTTAGTAGCAGAGGTTCTCGACGTCGAGCGAAACGGCGGCGGCCTCACTGACACGCACGCCACTGTCGCCGCGTCCATCGCCTGCCACAGCGCCGTCAGAGCTGGCCAGAGCCTCGACCAGCAAGAGATGGAGGCACTTAGCCACGCGTTGTCCGCGGAGGCGAACCCCCAACACTGTCCGCATGGCCGTCCCACCACCGTGCGTGTCACCATATCGATGCTCGATCGCCAGTTCGGCCGCGCCTGAGGCCACCCGCGTGCTCAAGCTGCTCATCGCCACCACGAACCCAGCCAAGGCCGCTCGGTTAGCAGAGCTATGCGCGATTCCCGGTATCGATCTCGAACATGCCTCGTCCGCGGATGCGGGCCCGGTCGTCCAGGAGACCGCCACCTCCCACCTGGGCGACGCGACGCTCAAGGCGGTGGAGTGGTCTCGCATGGAACGAGGGACCTCCATCGCCAGCGACGGCGGCTTGGCGATCCCCGCCCTTGGCGATCACTGGGAGAGCCTGGTGACGCGCCGATCAACCGGGGGAGACGTCAGCGACGAAGAGCACGCGACGCGCTTGCTCCGGCGTATGCGCAACTTGGAAGGAGAGGAGCGCTCCGCCCATTGGATCGAGGCCATAGCCGTGGCGACCGAGGGGAAACTGGTTGGGGCGTGGGAGGCGAAGGGGCTCGACGGCTTCATCGCCGAGGCGTATACGGGCCAGCCAAACGGACCGGCCGGTTTCTGGATCGAGGGCCTCTGGCACGCTCGTGGAAGCGGCCAGCTGCTCAGGCTGTTCTCCTCAGTCGACCGGATCGCGGCGGGCGATCCATGGGCGAAGCTCGCCGCTCCCGTGCGCGATCTCTTGACCCGCATGGTTGGCTAGGGCAGTCCCACGCCGCCCTGGGTGCGCACCACGAGTCCGTCGCGCTCCAGTCCCGTCACGAGCGTCTCCAGCCACGCGGCGTCTCGCCCGGGAGCGAACGCACTCAGCACCACTTGGCCGAGGTCACTCATAGGGAGCACGCCCCCTGGTGGGAGGGCGCGCATCGCGTCCACTATCTTGCCCCGGTAGAAGCGAGTCGATCCGATGAACGGACCCTGCTTCGGCGAGTACGGCACAGACGCCTCCGCGAGCCTCCGCGCGTCCCCGGCCTGCAGCAGCGGAGCTGCCTGGCAAAGCTCGCGCAACGGGCAGAGCATGCAGCGTGGCGCGCGCACCTGGCACAAGGTCGCTCCCAGGTCCATCAGGCACTGGTGCCAGGCGGAGGTATCCAGCGGCGCCCCGAGCTGAGGCAGCAGCTCCCGCGCCAGCGGCTCAAGCGCGGAGCGCGATGGTGGCTCGACGCCGTACACCACGCGACTCAACACGCGGTACACGTTCGTGTCCAGCACCGCTACGCTCGCACCGAACGCGAAACAAGCCACCGCGGCGGCGGTGTAGGGTCCGACCCCAGGAAGCGCTCGCAGCTCCTCCACGCTCCTCGGCAAGCGGCCCTCGTGCCTGGTGACCACCACCACTGCCAGCGCACGGAGTCGCACGGCACGGGCGTTGTAGCCCATGCCCGACCAGAGCCGGATCACATCGCCAGTGGCGGCCGCCGCCAATCGTTCGATCGTAGGGAACGCAGCCATGAACTCCAAGAATTTCGGCACCGTCCTCTCGACCTGCGTCTGCTGAAGCATCACTTCGGACACCAGCACAGCGTAGGGCTCGCCCACGAAAGGTGCGCGGCGCCACGGTAGATCACGTCCGTTGGCCGAATACCAATCCCCCGCGGCAGCGTGGAGCGACCTGACGTGTTCAGGGTTGAGCGTCGGAATATCGTCGGGGTTCAGCATGGGAGGCTGATGGTCAAGACGCGAGCAGCTCGTCGAGCACCTCACGGAGCTTCTCCGGTGGCAGCGGTCCATTGATCCTGCGGACGATGTTGCCCTCGCGGTCGACGAAGAATTTCTCGGGGACCCCTGCCACCCCGTAGCGGACCGCGGTCCGACCGCGCTCGTCCAGCACGTTGGGGTAGGTCACCGAATAGCGGTCGAGATACCGCAGCACGTCGCCCGGCACGTCCCAGATCGCCACACCCACGAACTCCACCGGCTGATCGGCGTATTCGGCGTAGACGGCCGCCAGCCCTGCAGCCTCAATCCGGCAAGCGGCGCACCAGGAGGACCAGAAGTCCACCATCACCACATTACCCTCGGTGCCCGCCTGGCTCACCGAAGCTCCCGACACCAGGTCAATACCGTCGAAATCGGGGGCAGGCCGGACGTCGACTGCAACCTCTCCCGTCTCGTCGTACTCCAGCCTGCCTCCAGGGTTGTCGTCGCCACGCAACTCGCCCCACGCCAGCAATACGAGGAGCGCGATCACCGGCGATACGCTCAACAAGTACAGGGCCGTTCGGCGCAGCGCCTGTCTAGGCGACCGGGATGGGTTTGTGATCGTGGAAGCAGACGGGCTTTGCATAGACGATGGGGGGGCCTTTAAAGGGCCGTTCCATCGTACCAGATGTCCTCGGTCGCACTCTGCGGCAGGCTAGCCTGCACCCGACAGCTCGTGGGCGATGATCGACGCCTCACCCAGGGTGGGAACCGTCTGCTTCTCGCTACCGCACACTACCTCGTACATGGACGTCTCCACGCCCGATGTCGCGGTAGTGTTCGAGTCGCTCTGCGAAACCTCGAAGACGTCCGCGCTTCCCTTGGGGCCCTCAATCGTGTTAATCAGCGTCCTCGTTTCAGCCATGCTCTCCCTCCAATCACGTATATCGCCGTATGCCAAGCCCTACCGTTATTCCCAGATAGCGAATCCCATGGCGCAGCCGGTGCCAGCGGGGGAGCGGTAGCAGGGGACGTAGTCCACCAGATCCATGCTCAAGTGGTCGACCGCCGCCGCGGTCGCTATCCAATTCCTGATCTCGGACGTTCCCGCGTTCAGCGCCGGGGCAGGCATGGCCCGGATCGCATCGGCATCCTTGGTGGCCAGAGCCTTCAGGAAATCACGGTCGAGATCCTCGAGCACCACGAAGTGACTCAATCCACCGGAGGCCAAGACCGCGACCCGAGCGTCCGACTCCCATCCCGCCACGGCCCTACCGATCGCGCTACCCAGATCCCAAGTGCGCTTCGGTGACGGCTGGTTCGGCGGGTAGTACGTGTTCAGGAGCACCGGGATCACCGGAACCTCCAACCCGTACGGCTCCATGAGCCTGCGCCACACGAAACCCCACGCATGTCCGATGCCCATACCCTCCGGCAGCATTCGGCAGTGCGCGATGTCGAACTCGTCGTGCATGAGCGACTGGATCAGATGCAGCGCCAGGTCCGAATCGACCGGATGGTCGCGCTCGACCTCGCCATATGCCCAGTTCGCCGCGCTCCACGCCGCATTCGGCACCGGCTTGCGCGGAATCGACTTCACGGTATCGCCCCAATACACGGCCATCGCAGGAAAGTTGTCGTGCCCGAAGATCTCCTCCTGGTCGTCGCCGACCACGATGAGCACATCAGGGTTCACCTCCGCCAGCTTCTCACCCACGCGCAAGATCCCGACCTGGCAAGCGTCGTATCGCTCCCGCCACCGCTCCGCGGTAATCTCGTCCGCCATGGAAGCGGGGGCCTTCTCCACCAGGTCGTCGTAGCGATGGATGACCCCGTGTGCGTCGAAGAGGCGCGGATTAGCCTTGTCGCGCTCGGCGTGGCTCGGCCACCATTCGGGGCCAGTGTTCAACTGAGGGCTATGGGAGGTGGCCAGGCCAAGGACGATCTCTGCCATTTGATGGGGCCTCCGGGGTCCATGAGCGCCAATCTACCACCGAGCGCCCGGCGATCTGGCCGGGCGCTCGTGTGCGTGTGCGAGCTTACGAAGCAGGGACTAGGCCTTCAGCAGCGGGAAAACCTGCTTCTGGACGTCCTCGAAGATGTTCTTCTTGTCCTGGTCGGTCAACCATTCGATCGAGTTGATGACCGGTGCCGTGTCGTCCAGCTGCAACCCGGTTGCCGGGTCCGTGGCCGTGCCGCTGCCCGGGTTCTCTGTGCCGAACATGCAACGGTCCGTGCCCACCAGTCGGTACAGCAGATCCAGCGACTCCTTGTTGTAGAGCACGGAGTCGTAGTAGAGCCGCCGGAGGCTCGTGTCAAAGTCCTCTTGGTTCGGGTCCGCCTTCATGCGGTTGAACCGAGCGGCGCGCCAACGGCCGATCTGGTAGGGGACTGAGCCGCCGCCGTGCGCGACGATGATGCGCAGCGCCGGGAAGTCCGTGAACACACGGCTCTCGGGCTTGCACAGGTTCAGCACCACCTGGCTCTCCGTCGTGATGAAGTGCGCGCTGTAGGACTCGCGCATGTCCTTGCAGCCCGCAGAGTGGATCAGCGCGGGAACGTTAAGCTTCACCATGCTCTCGTAGAGCGGGTACCAGTACTCGTCATCCAACGAAGGGGTGTAGCTCTCGCCTTCACCCGGGTCCGGGTTGATCATGCAGCCGATGAAGCCGAGGTCGTTCACGCAGCGCTCGAGCTCAGGGACCACGTGGGACGAGTCTTTCTCACCGGAGATGTGCGGCAGACCGCAGACGCCCGCATAGCGGTCAGGATGAGCCTTGAACACCCGCCCGATCACGTCGTTGTTGGCCTCGTTCCACCAGTGGACGATCTTCGCCGGCTTCTCCGAGTGCATCAGTTGGAACGGGCGCGGAGACAGGAACTGCATGTCCGTTCCCACCTTGTCCATGATCGCCAGCCCGCGCAGGGTCGCCTCCTCGAGTCGCTCGTCCGAGATACCCGGGTTGCCCTTGCCGGGGTAGCCGCGGCTCGAGAGCAACCCCGACTTGTAGGCATAGAGCTCGGGTGGCGCGTTCGTGTGCGCGTGCATGTCTATTATTCGTTGTCCGTTAAGCATTGAATCTCCTCCGCGGGCGTTGTGGTCCTTGGGGCTGGGCTTGCTCGTGGACGACGAACCGAAGCGCCATGTCGTCCGCGGCGTTTCTTACATGCGAATCAGGGGGATGTCAATAGCGGCGCGCTCGTACGCTCTCTCATGCCAACGAACAGCAAAAGGAGTCGCGGCCCCCTTTGTTACCGCGCGCTCGGCAGTAGTACACTAGTCGCCGCGCACCTACGCGCATGGCACATACGCCGCAACCGTAGCGGTTCCACAATCAGCAGCGCGAGGAGAGTCAATGGCCAGGATCGTTCTCGGAGTAGCCACATCCCACAGCCCCATGCTCGCGCTCGACGCCGACCAATGGGTCCGCTATGCGAAGGGAGACCTCGCCCACACCGGGCTCGTCTACCCGCCCGACGGTATCTCCATGACCTACGACGAGGGGCTCGCACACGTCCCGGCCGCCGTTCGTGAGAAACCACTCACGCCGGAGGTCTTCGAGCGCCAGGTCGCTGAATGTGAGCATGGAATCAACGAGCTCGCCAAGACCATCGCCGAGGTCGACCCCGACGTCACGGTCATCGTGAGCGACGACCAAGACGAATGGTTCTACGAAGACAATATGCCGACCTTCTCGGTGTTCTGGGGGGCGTCCGTCCCGATCATCCCTAGGCCCGACGGGGACACCCAGCGTGACCCCGATGTCACCCGGTCCATCACCGAGGGCTACGGCGACGTAGCGATGGACGTTCCCGTCGACCAGAAGCTTGGGCGTCACATCATTGAACATATGATCGAGCACGACTTCGACGTGTCCCATTTCACTTACGTTAAGGACAGCTACGGCGGAAGTGTGGCACGGCGCTACCCGCGCGCTGATCGCGAGCTAGATACCGTGAAGGACACCGCGCAACGACCCCAGGGTCTGCCCCACGGATACGCGTTCGTCGTGAAGCGACTCTTCGAGAACAAGCCTCGAACCATCGTTCCTGTTTTTCAGAACACCTGCTACCCCCCGAACCAGCCCACGGTCCGGCGCTCCTTCCAGTTCGGCCAGGCCCTCCATGACGCCATCGAGGCCTGGGACTCCGACGCTCGCGTCGCGGTCGTTGCCTCGGGTGGGCTCAGCCATTTCGTCGTCGACGAAGAACTCGATTGGATGGTGCTGAATGGCCTTCGGGACAAGGACGCCGAAATGCTGATGAGCGTCCCTCGCAACCGGCTCTACTCCGCAGCATCCGAGACGCAGAACTGGATCACCGTCGGCGGCGTGCTCCAGGATACCGGCCTTAATTTCGAGGTCGTCGACTACGTGCCCGTGTACCGCACGCCTGCAGGAACCGGAGGCGGATGGGGATTCGGTCGTTGGATGTAACAACGGCGCCGTTACTGAGAGAAGGCCCGGCCCCGTGCCGGGCCTCTTCTTGGAGCGCGGATTTGGAGGGAACGAGGTCATGAAAATAGGCATCGGCCTTCCAACCGTATTCGCCAGCAACCAGGGGCCGCTTCTGCTCGAGTGGGCAAGGCGCGCCGATGAGGCAGGCTTCTCTTCGCTCGCCATCCTGGACCGCGTCGTGTACCAGAACTACGAGCCGCTCGTGGCGCTCACGGCCGCCGCCGCAGTCACCACGCGAATCAGACTCACTACCGCAGTCCTCCTAGCCCCCCTCAGGAACCCCGGCATCCTCGCGAAGCAGGCTGCAAGCCTCGACGCGCTTTCCAATGGGAGGCTCACCTTGGGGATGGCCGTGGGCAACCGGAAGGACGACTTCCTCGCTGCCCCTGCCACGCACACTGACCGCGGCAAGCGATTTGAGGCCTCACTAGCGATGATGAAGCGTATCTGGGCCGGTGAGGATGCTGGCGGCGGCGTTGGGCCCATCGGTCCTGCTCCCGTACAGCGCGGTGGGCCCGAGGTCCTCATCGGCGGCCGCGCCGAGGTTGCGCTGCGCCGAGCCGGGCGCTTCGGCGATGGCTATATCACCGGCGGCATCAACGATCTGCCTGGTGCTCGTGCCGCCTACGACATCGCACGCGCCGCATGGGACGAAGCGGGCAGGGCCGGCGCACCCCGCTTCGTGGGCTCGCTTACCTGTGCTATCGGCGACGAGGCCGCTCGGCTCACCGCCGAAGCGACCCAGCACTACTACACCTATCAGTCCGGCCCACCTTCCAACAACCCGCGTGGTACCGAGGCGACCTCTCGCGCCCACAACGTGCCGTCCACGGCCACCGAGATCGCGGAGCTAATCGCGGCGTGCGAAGCAGCGGGCCTCGACGAGATGTTCGTGCGCCCCGGTGGCGTGACCGATCCCGCTCAGGTCGACCTGCTGGCAAAAGCGGTCCTATGAGCGGCCTCCCGTGAAGATCGGCATAGGCACCCCCGGGACCAGCGAGACTCTCGATGGCGCGTTCTTCCTCGAGTACGCCCGCCGCGCGGACAGTGCTGGATTCACGACCCTCACGCACCTCGACCGGCTCGTCTACACCAACCATGACCCGATCATCGCGCTCACAGCGGCGGCCGCAGTCACCTCCCGCATCCGCCTGATGACCTCGGTGCTGCTTGCGCCCATGCGCAACGCCGGTGTCCTGGCGAAGCAGGCAGCCACCCTCGACGTAATCGCTGGCGGACGCCTCACCCTCGGCATGGCTGTCGGCAGCCGGCCCGACGACTATGCAGTAGCACCTTCCAACATCCACGACCGCGGCCGCCGCTTCGACGCCCAGCTAGCGCACATGATGCGCATCTGGGCCGGCAATGCCGTCGATGGCGCCGGGCCAGTCGGCCCCGTGCCCGTGCAGCCGAACAGGCCCGAGGTGCTCATCGGCGGCCGCGTGCCAACAGCCTTGCGGCGGGTCGCCTCGTGGGCCGATGGCTACGTCACCGGCGCGGTGTTCAGCCCCAGCACCGCAAAGGGTATCTACGACCAGGTCGTTGAGTTCTGGAAAGAAGCGGGCAGGGAAGGGTTGCCTCGGTTCGTCGGGACGGTCGCATGTGCCATCGGCGAGGAGGCTGCCATAAAGACCGCTGCCAGCATTGACCATTATTACCACTACCGCGGCACCGCCGACCGAAGCCAGCGACCCGCCTCAGCCGCCGGCGCCGACTCGCGCAACAACATCCCTGCGACGATCCCTGCGATCCGCGAGGTGCTTGCCGCGTGCGAGCAGATCGGTATGGACGAAGTGATCGTGCGCCCAGGGGTGCCGGACATCGAGCAAGTGGATATGCTTGCGGAGCTGCTCGCCTAGGGGGCAGGCCGCCAACCCAAGCGCCCTGTTAGAGAAGCCAGGCCTTCGAGCCAGGCCTTCCTCCCTGCTCGCTGCATATCCGGCCTGGTGGAAGTGCCGGGTCGTGGGGGAGGTTTCGCACGGTGACCACACCGTGTTCGTCGGCGAGATGCTCGAAGCCGGTGCCCGCGCCGAGGACCAGGCTATCCTGATGCGGGACCACAACCTGAACTACGGCGGCTAGCCGCCGTACCGTGTGTGCGTAACGGAAGAGAGGGTGCCAGACGGCACCCTCTCTTCGCAGACATCTGCTATCCGAGGCCTAGTGCTTCTTGCCGTCGCTGAACCAGACCTGCTCGGTCATGCCACTGGTGTCGGCTCCCCATACGAGAGCCCTCGAGTCGACCTCGGCCCACTCGGCCAACTTCATTCCGTCGCCCGAGAGCTCCGCCTCCACGTCCGGCTTCCCTGGCTGGTAGTCCTTGAATGGTCCACCGATGGCGTCGTAGCCTGGGTATTGGTAGTACTCGCAGGGGAGGACAATCACTTCATTCTCGACAGGGTCGCGGTGCACGTTCATGGGCTCTCCGCCGTCCGCCACGACCTGCATCTGCTCCTCGAGCATCCGGCGGAACATGATGATCCCCACGTCCGTCACCCCCAATCGCTCCGTGGTGCGGTCGGTGATCGCGCCTTGGATCACCCATGCCACGGCATCCTGGGCCACGACATAGTCGCGGACCTGTTTGCCGGACTCGTCGTAGAGCGCACGCTCGTGGAACGGTATCTGCTGCGGGTCTTGCTGGACCTCGCCGTCGTTGTATTGGCGGAAGTTCGTGACCAGATGCATCGTGTGTGTGTCGTCCACAGGCACTCGGAATTCGAGGCCATGGCCGACGCGCAGTATGTTCGGGAACAGGATCGGGTGGCCGATGCGCCAGTGATCGTCATTCTCGGTCTCAGTGCCGACCAGCCGGCGTTTGATCACACCGTAGTCCGTAATCTCGAAGGCGATCTTGCGGTGCTCGGCACCGCGGGCACCAACAGCCGCGTTCCACGCGTCCCGGTCCTCCTTGGACTTCATCCGGTTCATCTCCCAGCCGCCCCAGTAGCGGTGGAGCCATTGGAAATGCAGCGGGTCCAGCGAGTTTTCCTGGCACTGCAGCCAGTTGCAGGGCAGCATCACCGACCAACCGTCCTTGTAGCCCTCCCACGCAAGCACGTCGTAGCGAGGCAACAGTGGTGCCGGTTGCGGGCCGAGGTACGCGAAAATGAACCCACCGAGCTCTTCGACGAGGTATGCCTTCAGCTTCACCTTGTCTTTGAATCGGCTGCCTAACGGCTCGGAAGGTTGATCGAGGCAGTTGCCGTTCACGTCGAACAGCCACCCGTGGTACGCGCAACGGATCCCTTCGGGCTCGGGAACGCCGTAGGACAGATTCGCCTTGCGATGCGGGCACGAGGGCTCGATCAAACCCAGCTCGCCCGCGGCGCTGCGGAAGAGAACGAGATCCTCGCCAAGCAGGCGCACCTCTTTTGTTGGATTCTCATCGCTGAGCTGCGAGCTGCCGCCGATCGGATGCCAGTAGCGCCGCATCAACTCGCCCATGGGCGTCCCAGGGCCAATCTGCGTGAGTTTCTCGTTCTGTTCCTGCGTCAGCATCTTTGCGCTCCTTCACCGATCGGTCCGCATAGCCATTGCCGCCAGTATGGAACGGACACGCCGCCCAATCTAGTTCTTTGCACGTGCCTATGGCCGAACTACGACGTTGCAGCCTTCTTGAACTCGAAGTCCGGGTTCGTGTAGCACTCCTCGGGCATGCCCGTCTTCAGGCCGCGCCGTCCGAGCTCCTCCTCGAACATCGACCTGATCCAGGGATCCTCAGCCGTATAGTCGATGTTGTCGTCTTTGGCATCACCGGACTCGTCCTCTTCCTTGCCGATGAACTGGACCGGCGGGTGCAGCGCGAAATACCGCGCTGGCATGCCGCCCACGTTGAAGTGCTGGTGGTACCACTGATTCGGCGGCGTTAGGGCGCTCCCTT
>Ga0315338_1001788_pt1 | contig 24298 bp, 20 predicted proteins | sample ASW8metaG_FD_204518 | JGI IMG/M metagenome (GOLD analysis project Ga0315338, IMG submission 204518) | Ammonia-oxidizing marine archaeal communities from Monterey Bay, California, United States - ASW #8 | ecosystem: Environmental > Aquatic > Marine > Coastal | place: USA: California | collected... | reverse complement strand
CACTTTGCAGATCGTTGTGTTGGTAGCTGTCATCCTGTGTGCCGGTGCCACTATTCAGGCGGTGGAGATGTTGGGCTTTCACCTGATGAATGACGGTTCTGTCATTGACGCGGAGTTTGGCCGACGACTGTTATCGGTCTTCCTCCTGGTTATCTTGGCAGTGCTCTTTTATCTGTTGCATCGGGTCGTGAGGGCATTCAGGCTCGGTTGGCGTCACCGATGGACACCACCTAGGTCTTCAAGGCGAGCCTGATGAAATCTCCTGAGCAACCGGGACAGTAACAATGAATGACTGGCAAGATAGCACCCGTGAGGACTACTTGAGCAAAGGGTTTGCAAGTCGGTCCGGTTATGGCAGAAAGCCGGCACTACTAATTATAGATTTCAGCAATGGGTTTACCGACCCCGAGTCCCCTCTGGGTGGAAACTTTGACCAGCAGTTGGCGACGACGGCCGGTTTATTGACTGAATGTCGACGAGGCCGGTTGCCTGTGGTTTACACGACGGTTGCCTATCAGCCAGGCTACCATGATGCCGGTGTGTTTATAAAAAAAGTACCCTCTTTGTCGATACTAGTGGAAGGATCAGACTTGGTTGAGATCGATGATCGAATTGCCCCGCAAGAGGGTGAACATGTGATCGTTAAGAAATATGCCAGCTCGTTTTTCGGGACTGAGTTAGATGTGTATTTTCGTGAAATGGGAGTGGATACCGTAATCATTACCGGTTGTACGACCAGCGGATGTGTTCGGGCATCGGCCATTGATTCTATGCAATATGGATTTCAGACTATTGTAGTACGCGAGGGTGTCGGTGATCGGGCCGATGGGCCCCACCACGCAAACCTATTCGATATGGATGCCAAGTACTGTGATGTCGAATCGGAACAAGACGTGTTGTCGTATCTTCGTTCTCTCGTAGAGGAAGGGGGTGCAGCCGCAGAAGCGGATAATAATTTTCGCGGCTGGTGGCAGTCGGCTCCACCAACCTCTATTAGCAGCTGAATTCAGCCGACTAAAATAGGAAAGACAGTGAGCTCAGATTCAACTCGCGGTTTGCTCGATTCATTTGATGCGCTGATTGAAGGTAATCGACAGCAGATGGATGAGTTATACGGCCAGTCAGGTGCAACGCCACCACGGTCGGTCAGCCAGGCGGCCGAGGTTAGAGAAGAACCAATCCGTTTTGAAGATCTAGATAGACAGAGTATTGGTGAAGGGCAATCTGCCGTGTGGCTTAATCAGAATTTTCCCGATGCCTGGCGCTATGAGATTCGCGATCGACGTCGGCAGGACAACGAAGTCGTTGTGTTGTGTCGTCTCGATCTGCTTGGCCATAAAATCCATAAAGCGCAATTTGGTTCAGCGATGATTCCAGCGACTGAGAATGGTGAATATCGAAACGAGCGAGAGGCGGAGTCCGCTGCCTACGAGTCTGCTGTAGACGATGCCTTGAGGCAGTGTATCCAGTATCTCTGAAAATCAGTACCCAGGAGATCGGAAGGGTTTATTACCATTGTTGTGAGCGGCCGCGATTCGTATGCCTACAAATCAGTACGGAAATTCGACGACACTCGCAGATCACGCAGGGCATCACGTGGTCGTTCTGTGGTTGGACGGATTTCCTGCGCTAGGTGATTTAGAGATCTGGAATTGGTTACGCGAGGATTACACCGAATTTACAACCCGTAATACTAAAATTATCACTGTAACCCGGCAAAACACAGTCGCGAATCAGCAGTTTGCAGATCGGTTTGAATTGATGTTTGACGTGCTGAGTGATCCAGGCGATCAACTAATTGCTGAACTTGAGCCTAAGCTGTCCGGGACAACAATTCCAGAATTCTGTCTGATCAATCCAGCAGGCAGGGTGGTGAAGTGGTCACTTGGCCGACCTCTAAAGACTGAACTGGAAGACCTGCTGAGCTATCTCGATTCAAGACGCTTAATCGGTGATCAGGTACCTGATGTCAATGTATTTGAATTAGTTGAACAGGTGCCACAAGTTATTCGCAGAGAAACACTTTTCTCCAGTCAGCAGGTGGTGTTGTTCGGTGTGCCGGGGGCATACACACCGACCTGTTCAGCTAAACATCTGCCCGGATTTCTAGACCACTACGACGACTTGCGTCGTCGGGGTGCAGACAGTGTTATCTGTATTGCGGTCAATGATCCCTTTGTAATGGATGCCTGGGGACAGGCGCAAGAGGTGAAGGGACGCATCCGTATGGTGGCCGACGGCGATGGCGGCTTTACTCGGGCGATGGGTCTGAGATTAGATCTTGGTGTTTTCGGTCTGGGTAAGCGATCCAAGCGCTATGCCATGATCGTGGATGATGGTGTCATCAAGCATTTTAATGTCGAAGCGGGGCCGTTCGTGGGCAGCAGCAGTGCCGCTGATATGCTGGCGTTGCTTTAGTTCCGTTTCCGGCTCAGTCCAGACCTGGGAGTGATGGCGCTAATTGCTTGAACTGTTGTTCGAGTGACCAGCCAATTCTAAGTATTGTAGCTTCTGCATAGGGGTGGCCGTGTAGGCACAGCGATAGCGGAAGCCCTTTTTCCGACAGGCCATTGGGAATGGCAAGGCTGCACAGTCCCAAAACGTTTGTAGCCCGTGTGTAGTGAGCGGGCAGTAATTTTTCATCGACGTCGACGACGGGTATAGCAGGTCCGGTCGTGGTCGGTGTCAGCAGGGCATCGATCCCTCGCATACTCGCTTTGAACTCGGTCCGCCAGTGCTTGAACTGCATCATTGCATTCAAGTAATCCTTGGCTGAACAGGTCTTTCCCGGTAGGACCCTTTGAAGTGTTGCATTACCGATTTTTAGGCCAGTTTGTTCAACCAGTTCAGCGGTATGGGCATAGCCTTCCGCACTGATCACAACATTAGAGAGATTGCGGTACGTTTCAAACGAGTGGGGCAATCCCTGGGTGATGATTGTTGCACCCAGATCATCGGCGTGTTTCAACGCACGGTCGTAGGCGCGATTCACATCATCGGAACAGGCTCGCCTTTCTTCGTCAGGCAAAGCGGCGAGGCAAAAATCAGTTAGGTCTTCTTTGGGTTCGATATGCGGATTGTCGAGCGGTTGATAAAGGGTGTCGATGTGGTTGGTATCCGGACCTTGGAGAACATCATAAATCAGGGCCGCATCCCCAACGCTGCGTGCCAGTGGGCCAACTGTGTCCAGTGTGTGTGACAGCGGCATAACGCCGTGGTTGGAGATTCGTCCAAAAGTGGGTTTTAGTCCGACGAGTCCACAAAAAGCAGACGGTAGCCGTACCGATCCCCCGGTGTCTGTTCCCAAAGCAGCAGAAGTTAATCCAGCTGCGACGGCAACTCCAGATCCGCTACTGGACCCGCCGGGTACCCGATGGGTTTCCAGGTCCCATGGGTTCCAGGGGGTACCCAGATACTGATTGGTGCCCCAACCGCCCAAAGCAAACTCAACCGACTGGGTCTTACCAAGAATAATTGCACCGGCCTGCTGCAGCTTTTTCACAACTGTGGCTGACATTGATGATTGTCGGCCATCCAGCGCCCTGCTGCCCCAGCTTGTAGGGTGATCGTCATATTCAATGATGTCTTTAAGGCCAATCGGTATCCCGTCCAGCACACCAGTTGATTTACCACTCGCCCTGGCATCGTCCGCTTTTGCCGCTGCTTGTAAAGCTTCTTCAGCAAAAACTGCAGCAAAAGCGTTTAGCTTGGTGTTAAACCGATCTATACGCGCCAGATAGAGTGTCACCAGTTCGACAGAAGACAGGCGACCCTCAATAAGGGCTTTTCGCTGTTGCTCTATAGTCTGAGAAAATATAGCGGTATCCATGTCGCTAGACCTTAAACGTTAGCTAGTGTTCGACCGTAGCTGGTCACCATAACACAGGTGTCTCAGCGTTAAGTCCGTTGCCGTACCACAATAGTTGAATTGGGTGACCGGTACCTTTTAACATGTCATGCTGCCAGTTCGACGTCGATATCGATTCCGGGTACATGCCATGGACGGTATCGCTAACGATGTCAACTGTACAGAGCCGTTACAGAAAACAGGAGCAGGTTTAAAGTGCCTATTGCGACAGTCAATAACAATCAGCTGTACTACGAGATTCACGGTGAAGGTGAACCGGCAGTCTGTATGGGAGGCTGGGGAACTTATTGTCATAAAAGTGGGCGAGGTCTAGCACGCGGACTGACTGATAAATACCAAGTTTTAGTTTTTGATTATCGCGGTATCGGTCAGTCCAAAGACGATCTGAATAGTCCGGCCTCGATGAAACTTTATGCGGCTGATCTCATTGCCCTGCTTGATCAACTGGGTTGGAATAAGGTTCATCTGATTGGTTTGGTGGGTATGGGTTGTGGTGTTGCCCAGGAGGTCGCACTAAGTCGACCCGAACTGGTGAGAAGTATGGTGAATATGGGTTGCTGGTCATCAGTTGATGATTACCTGCGTGATCAACTAGAACTATTCAGAACAGTTCACCGCGAAATCGGTTTCGATGCTTTTCAACAGTTCGTCTGTATCTACTCCTTTCTGCCAGAGTTTTACAACCAGAACAAACATCGGTTGCTTGGACCGGACGGCGAGTGGGGTGAACTCAGAGATAACTACGTAACCCACGAACGGTTGGTGGACGCCTGCCTTGCACACGATACCAGCGATAGACTCAAAGATATCACCACACCGACCCTGGTAATCCATGCAGCAAAGGACATGGTCACCAGTCCACGAACTACGTTACCTATCGAACACGGGATTCCCGGTGCTGAAGGCGTGACGATGGAGAATACGGCCCACGTGGTTGTGGGAAAAGCCCAGAAGATCGAGTTTTGTAATATCTTGTTTTCTTTTCTTGACAAGCATTGAGTGAGATTGGGACGGTGGCTGGATACAATGCAATGGGAATCGAGCGGCTGCTTTCTATACAATCAGAGCGTCCAGGACATGCAGTAAGGATGTGCAGATGAGTGAAAATGTAACTATTGATGATCCGTTGAAGGGGCCACTATCCGGTGTCCGTGTGATCGAAATGGGTCAACTGGTAGCTGGACCTTTCGTCGGTTCTCGAATGGCTGATTTTGGAGCCGAAGTAATTAAGGTCGAGAGTCCTGGTCGGGGAGATGCCATGCGGCACTGGGGTCATCATCGTTACAAGGGTCGAGGTCTCTGGTGGCCGGTACTGGCACGAAATAAGAAAACCATCTCGGCTAATTTGCGGGAAAAGCGAGGTCAGGACCTGGTACGCCGACTGATTGGAAAGGCAGATGTCTTGGTCGAGAATTTCAAGCCAGGTACGCTTGAAAAGTGGGGGCTCGACCCTGAATCTCTGCACGTCATTAATCCCGGACTCATCATTGCCCGGGTGTCTGGGTTTGGACAGACAGGCCCCTATTCGAGTCGCCCGGGCTTCGCAAGTGTCGGTGAAGCAATGGGTGGTTTGCGATACATCAACGGGTTTCCGGACCAACCTCCCCCGAGGACTGGTATATCCCTGGGAGATTCTCTGGCTGGTATGTTCGCCACTCAGGGGGTGTTGATGGCGCTCTACTGGCGCGACACAATCGGAAAAGGCAAAGGCCAGGTCGTTGATGCCTCTATTACCGAGTCGTGCTTTGCAATGCTGGAAAGTGCGCTGCCAGAATACGACAAGGTTGGTTTTATCCGGGAGCCCAGCGGAACCGGCCTTGCCAATGTTTCACCGTCGAATATTTTTCCAACCAAGGATGAAAAATGGGTGGTAATCGCAGCGAATCTGGATGCAATGTTCAATCGGCTGTGTGATGCGATGGAGCAACCGGAGCTTGCGGACGATCCTCGATACAGTACGCATCAGGTGCGCGGAGAGAACTGTGACGAACTCGATGCCCGGATTGCAGACTGGACGCGTGGATTCACTGCAGCGGAGTTGGATGTTCGCCTTGATGAGCATGGTGTGGTGTCGGGCCCAATTTATTCAATAGAAGATATTGCCAATGATCCGCACTTCCAGGCGCGCGATATGATTCAGCACTACCAGGATGATGATCTTGGCGACATTGCCGTGCCGGGTTTCGTTCCGGTGCTGAGCGAGACCAAGAGCGAGATTGCCTGGTTGGGGTCGTCTGAAGTAGGTGCCCACAATGAAGAGATCTACTGCGGCTTGTTGGATATGACCCAGACTGAATTACAGGAGTTAAAAAATGACGGCATCATCTAGCGAGAAAGGTAATGTCTGTGTCTGTGATGTCGCTGCTCGAGACGGACTGCAAAGTGAAAAACGTATTTGGAGCGTGAATGAACGTGTCGAGCTGATTAATCGACTTGCTAATACCGGTATCCAGCGAATAGAAGCAGTCAGTTTTGTTAATCCAAAGCGGGTCCCGCAGATGGCAGATGCAGAAAAAGTTATGGCTCAAATTGAGCGCAAAGCGGATGTTCGTATTGCAGGACTCGCACTCAACATGAAAGGTGTCGAAAGGGCGCTTGATGCGGGTGTCGACGAGGTGCGCTACGTGGTGGTCGCTAGTGAGACGTTCAATCAAAAAAACCAGGGGGCAAGTATTGCCGAGACTATGATCGGATTGGAGTCGATCGCAGGTCGCGTCAAAGCATCCGGTAAGGTGTTCTCGGCCGTGATTGGGGCATCATTTGGCTGTCCGTTTGAAGGTGAAGTCACGACATCAGCTGTGGTTGATATCGGCATTCGCCTGGGGGCTCTGGGTGTAGACGAGGTTCTGTTGGCGGATACGATCGGTTGTGCAGTGCCCAGCCAGGTTCGTGAGCGCGTGGGTGCGCTGCAGTCGGCGCTGGAGGATTCCACAGCTGTCGGGTGTCATTTTCATAACACTCGCAATACAGGAATTGCAAATGCCGTCGCCGCAGTGGAATCAGGCGTGCGTATTCTCGACGGGTCTGTTGGCGGCATCGGTGGATGCCCCTTCGCTCCCAGGGCGACCGGTAATATTTCGACCGAAGATCTGGTTTACGTCCTACGCAACATGGGTTATGAAACGGGCATTGATTTGCCGCAGCTGATCGATGTCGCGGCTTGGGTAGAAGGGTATTTCGATGATCCGCTGCCAGGACAAGTCATGAAAGCCGGTTTGTTTCCGGACGATGTGATCGCGCGCCAGGTGGCTACTTCAGTTCAGGCGTGAACGGCGTGATAGTCTTAATCCGAATCGATGTAAAAGATAAGGGTAAAGTAGAATGACTGATCTACAAGATGTCTACAGCAAGCGATCCTATGGCGGCGAAACTATCGGTTTTGGCAGCAAACCAGGTATTGCTGTGGTTGATTTTCAGCTTGGATTTACTGATCCTTCATATACGCTTGGTGGGTCGCCATTGGTTCAGCGGGCCGTGGAGAATTCAACGCGATTACTAAAGGTTGCCCGAGAGAGTGGCGTGCCCATCGCAACCTGTTACACGGGCTATAACTCAAAACGAGATATGCCGTACTGGAAGATAACCGCAGTGATGGAAGACCTGATAGAAGGAGAGGCAGCGACAGAGCTTGACCCTCGAACATATGACCCTGATTACGACGTAGCGATGCGGAAATCGGGTGCATCGATGTTTTTTCAGACACCGGCCGCCGCGTTTTTCAATAAAGAACTGGTCGATACGGTGTATGTGGTGGGGTGTACAACGTCTGGTTGTGTACGGGCGTCGATCGTTGACTGTTTCCAGTGGGGATTCAGAACCCTGGTACCGGAAGATTGTGTCGGTGATCAGGCAGAAGGTCCCCATCAAGATAATCTAAGAGATGTGGAACGGCGTTACTGTGACCTGACCTCAGCAGACGACGCAATCGTTCGAATCCGAGCGTGGAACGCCTCCCAGGCGCGACGTTACGATGAACAAGAACAGTGATTAATTAACCACCACTCGATCATGAGTAAAGATTCCCGAAAATCTACAGAGTGGTTTGATGCACAGTTGCGCAAAGCAAAAGATGATTTTACTGAGCTGGCACGGGGAGGGCGAGATCCACATTCACGTGAGCTAGAACAAAGACCAATCGAGAGGGAGTCAAAGCCCTTCGAGTCGCCAAGAAAGACAGACACGACCCAAGCCCGGGAGGCCATTCCTGCCACCCCGGCCCGGGAAGAAGCCCGCGACCAGTATTCAACTACAGCCCGCGGGAATCAGGGCGCGAGTGAATCGAAAAGACCGATCGCGGCCGAGCGCTCACAGGTCTCGCGGTCACGTGCTACGGGTCAGTCCGGTTATCGATTGGGTGCAGACGTCGGCGGTACGTTCACGGATATCCTGTTGATTGAGGAGGCCAGTGGGCGCAGTTTTACCGCGAAAGTACCGTCCACGCCCCAGGATTCCTCAATTGGGGTGCTGAACGGTATAGAACGGGTCTGTAATCAAGCTGGTGTGTCTTTAGCAGACATCAGTCACGTCATGCACGGCACGACTGTGGCCACGAATACGGTGCTGACCGCCAGTGGTGCGCGAGTCGGCCTGGTGACAACCAAGGGATATAAGCAGGTTCTCCAGATTGCCCGTTCATATGTACCGGGTGGTTTGGGCGGTTGGGTGATCTTTAACAAGAGCGAGCCGTTGGCGCCGCTCGAACTGACCATAGAAGCTGATGAACGAATTGGGGCCAAAGGTGAGATCGTCCAGCCGCTTGATGAAGAGGCGCTGAAGCAGTCATTAACGGCACTTTCACAGCAAGGAATAGAAGCACTGACGGTGTCACTGATGAATGCTTATGCTAATGGCACGCACGAAGAACGTGTGCGCCAGATTGCAGATAGCATTTTTCCCGGCATTCCGATTTCTATTTCATCTGAAGTCGTGCCCGAGATGTATGAATATGAACGTACCGAGACAACTGTCGTCAACTCCTATATCAGACCTGTGGTGTCGACCTATATCGAGAATCTCGAAGCAGAACTCAATCGAAGAATGAGTGGCATGCAGTTGCATATTCTTCGGTCAGACGGTGGCTTGGCATCCGCCCAGGCCGCCAAAGAGGCGCCGGTCAATCTACTGATGAGTGGTCCGGCAGGCGGTGTGTCTGGGGCTGTCTGGATGGCTCGGCAAGCCGGCTACACGGATCTTTTGACTTTTGATATGGGTGGGACTTCAACAGATGTTGCACTGATTCAGAACGGTGTTGCCCAGACCCGGCGTGAAACTCGGGTAGCCGATGTCACTGTGCGTTCATCGTCGATTGATGTGCGTACGGTTGGCGCCGGTGGTGGTTCGATTGCCTATGTGCCGGAACTTACTAAAGCCCTGCGGGTCGGGCCGCAGAGTGCAGGAGCAGAGCCCGGTCCTGCGGCTTACGGAATGGGTGGTACTGAACCCACAGTCACGGATGCCAATGTAGTACTGGGCTATTTGCCTGCGAGTGCGAAGCTCGGCGGTGATATGGATATGGACGCCGGCAAGGCCGAGGCCGCCGTCGAGACAGTTGGCAAGGCCATGGGTTTGTCGACACATGATTCTGCAGAAGGTATTGTTAAAATCGTCAACGAGAACATGTTTGGCGCACTGCGACTTGTCTCGGTAGAGCAGGGATTTGATCCACGTGATTTTGCACTGGTGGCCTTTGGTGGGGCTGGGCCGCTGCATGCTAATGCACTGGGAAAACTGATGAATTCATGGCCGGTAATTATTCCGCCAGGACCCGGTGTCCTCTGTGCCTATGGTGATGCGACGACCCGTGTCCGTGACGAGGCATCACGTACCTTTGTTCGACGGTTTTCAGAGACGAGTCACGCAGAAACACTGGGCATTCTTCAGGAGCTCGCAAGCTCGGCTGCGGCAACTTTGGATGCGGAGGGTGTGGCCAGGTCAGATCAGTCAACGGTGTACCAGGTTGATCTTCGCTATGCCGGACAGGGAATGCGCCTAACACTCGAGGTCTCACCGGAGGAATTTGAAACTGGTGGCCTTGAGAAACTGGGAAATCGCTTCGATGCGATGCACGAGCAGTTGTTTACATTTGCGTTGGACACTGAGCGCGAACTGTATACGTTGCGTGCCCTTGTCCAGGGTAGAGAAAGTGCAGCGGAAGCACAGGTACTTGCCAGCGGTAACGGCGATCCATCTGCAGCCAAGTACGCGCAGTCCAAGGTGTACTACGATGGTCAACACCACGATGCAATAATATTCGACCGAGCTCTACTGAAAGCGGGCGATCGTGTGAGTGGTCCTGCGATTGTTACCGAGATGGATTCAACCACACTGGTGCTGCCGGGATGTACCGGCGAAGTCGACCCGGTCGGTAACCTCTTGATCCGGCTGGATTGATGCCCGAGTTATAAGAGAGTAACAATGCCTGCACAAGTCATACAAAGTAATTCAACACCGTTCCAAAACGTAACTGTTGATCCGGTCACACTCGATATTATCGAGAATGCCCTCAGAAACGCACGCAGTGAGATGGATGCTGTGTTGTTTCGAACGGCGATGTCACCCGGAATAAGAGAACAACATGATGCGTTCCCCATGATTGCAAATCATGAGGGCAAAATGGTAGTTGGTCAGTTCGGCTCGTTTTTCTGGGGGTTTCAGCAGGGATATAACGGCACTATAGAGGAGGGGGATGTTTTCCTAACCAACGATCCCTACACATGCAATGGAGCAGTTAGCCACCTCAATGACTGGTTGATGATGATGCCGATCTATATCGATGGCCGATTGGTATCCTGGGCAGCGATGTTCGGGCATATGACCGACATCGGAGGGAAGGTGCCGGGCAGTTTGCCGACAGATGCGGCACAGGTGTTTGAGGAAGGTATACAGATTCCGCCGGTCAAGATAATTCGTAACGGTGAGTTGAATACCGAAATACTCGAACTTATTCTTAGAAACTGCCGTTTGCCTGAATGGAACCGTTCTGATTTCAATGCCATTGTGGCTGCACTGAGACTGGCTGAGCGCCGGGTTCTTGAGATGGCAAACCGCTTCGGGGTTGAAGAGTTGGTCGCTGCAATGGTGGAAATGCTCGATCGTAACAAGCGGGCCATGGGTGCGATCCTGAATATGGTTGTCCCCGAAAACAAACAGTATTTCGAAGACTATATCGATGACGATGGCATGGGAATGGGACCCTATAAGGTCAGTTGTGCGATGTGGCGGGAAGGTGAAAAAGTTATCTTCGATTTCGAGGGTACTGATCCACAATCCATCAGTTCAGTGAACTTTCTACTCAATGAAGAAATGTTCAAGATGTTCCTGGGCGCATTTTTTATCAATTTGTTCGATCCGCAGATTCTATTCAACGATGGGTTTTATGATCTGGTTGATGTGCGAATTCCACGTGGTTCTATTCTTAAACCGATCCGTCCGGCGGCATTGAGTTCGCGGACCCATATGCTGGGTCGGATTTTTGACATCATGAGCGGTCTGCTGGGCCAGGGATCACCGGATGCGCTCTGTGCGGCTGGTTTTTCGGACAGTCCGCATTTCATGTATTCGGGTTACGACAAAAATGGAGAGTGGTACCAGCTCTATCAGATCGGTTTTGGTGGCATACCCGGCCGCCCGGCAGGTGACGGTCCCGATGGTCACTCACTGTGGCCGGCCTTCACCAACGTGCCCAATGAGTTTCTGGAAGCGTACTTTCCGCTTCGGATCGTTACTTATGAAACCATACCTGACAGTGGTGGCCCCGGACTACATCGCGGAGGCAACGGTTTATCGATGGGTTACCAGTTCCTGGAACCCGGTGAAATCTCGATTCATGATGATCGCTGGTTGACTCATCCCTGGGGTGTGAATGGTGGTCTGCCCGGTCAGCGCAGCAACAAGCTTATGGTTCGGGCAGATGGTAAAAACGAGTGGATGAAATCCAAGTGTGACCGGATAAAGGTATCGGCGGGTGATACACTCTATTTTAATACTTGGGGTGGCGGTGGATGGGGTGATCCGCTTGAACGTGACGCGGAAAAAGTTTCCCTCGATGTGCAACGGGGACTGGTGAGCGTCGAAGGTGCGCGACGCTACGGCGTGGTGCTGCAGTTGGATCTGTCTGTTGATGAATCTACCACCGAGAATCTACGTCGGCAGATGTCTTCTGAACGCGGCAAGGTAGATTTATTCAATTTTGGCGGAACCGTTGAGGAACTCAAAGCGCGTTGCAAAGCGGATACCACGTTAGAGCCACCCAGGACACCAGTGTTTCAGAAGTGGGTTACGCGATCCGCAGGTGAAGCTGCCGGATAAATTCAAGAGAGGGCTATCAAGAGCCAGCCCCTGCGGTTGGTTTTGAACTTGCTAGCCGAAGGGGACTCCCGGGTGTATCGGGTTTGAAGGCACTCTACTACATTGCCGTGGTGCTGCCCTCACCGCTGGCGGATGCGGTAAAGACACTCCAGCTTAGGGCACAAGCCACGTATCATAGCCGTGCAGCCCTCCGATCACCTCCGCACATCACGTTGCGAGCACCGTTTCGACTGCCGCTGGGTCAGGTCGGGAGTCTCAAGCAGGTACTGACAGAGTTTGCCTCGAGCTACCTGCCTTTCTCCGTTGAGTTGGGTGGTTTTGGCTGTTTTTCACCCCGAGTGGTATTTGTCCGTGTAGTTAAAAACCAGATGTTGTCCGCAATTCAGCACGATCTGATTACAACACTGACCGAGAATCAGATCGTCGATTCTGGCGAACAGACGTTGCGAGCTTTTCAGCCGCACATCACCATCGCATTTCGCGATCTGATCCAGCGTCACTACAGGTCGCTGTGGGGTGAGGTTGAACACAAATCTTTTACCGGCCGGTTCACAGCTGGCGGTATCACTTTACTGCGGCACAATGGAAAAATTTGGACCGCAGAGGTTGACTTTTTATTCGGGCAAGGAGAGTTCGACGTCCATGCCTAACTCGAAACAGTTCGAGGCAGGTTGGTTACAGTTGATGTCGTCGGGTCGTTTCGAATTAATAGTTGTCGGGCAGACCATTCGGTCGCAGGATCGGGTGACAACTGCCAGCGAAATTCACCGGCAACTAGCTGAGCGATACTGACACCATCTTTGTAGAGCAAGCGATTAGCAGACACTGCAGCAATCTTGTCTCCCGGTGTGGTGATGCCATGAAGATTTACTGGATCGGCAGCAGATACAATCACCGGTCGTGAAGTGTCGGTTTGATTGTCTGGATTTCGAAACTCGCGGAGGCGTTCTACTGCTTCAGGCCATGCAAACTGTTCGCCACTGAATCCGTTAACGAAGCGGCCACCCCGAACCTCACCTCGGGCTTCGAGCCGGCGAAATGCACGAGCCAGTTCCCGCCAGTACGGAAGTGATCGGTGTTCACGAATCAGCAGTGCCCGGAACACGATTCCGTAGCGATCGAGCAGAGCCACGGCGATTTGTTCGGGTTCGATTGGGAGATTCTGAACAGGCACTGTTGGGTCCTTTTTCTGGGATCCGCTGGATAGGGTAGCTTGATGGGAGAGTGTCTGTTCAATCAGAGACCAGCGGCCAGCCGCCTCCACTGTTCTGGAGCGGTGTCGGCGGCCGCGTCCACCACCGGGTCGTTTGGATGCGGGTGCGATGAGTACGCGAAGACCGGCAAAACTGTCCGACGTGACGATACCCCAGGCGACAAGTTCTGCCAGGGCCTCTTCGAGTTGACTCCTTAACAGTCCGGTCAACGACATCAGATCGGAAAAAAATGATGCACCGTTTAATAACAGCACATCTCGCAGGCGGCTTGCTTGACCCGATAGTGAGGCCCAGGTTGTAAGCTTGCCGGTGCTCAGATCAGGGTGTGTGATCCAGGGCAACCAGCTCTCGATCTGACTGCGCTCAAAAAACATGATCGGCGTATTTCGGACTGGCCCAATTCGGCGTGTGCTTTTGACAGGTGTAAAGGGGCGGAGCCACATAAACTCACCGGAGGTGAGAAGTTGGTCGAGCTGATTCTGACTGTATCCCAAAATTCGGTGTGGCAACAAGGATGATTCCCAAGCCACGGCGGGCGCCGCAAAACCCTGTAATCGATAGAGTGCGTCGCGCAGGGCCTCAGGCCCACGTTGTCTTTCACCGGAAAGACCCTGCCACTGCAGTACGAAACGCATGAACGCGGCTGGAGGTACAGGCTCGACCTGCTTGCGCAGGGTTTTGATGGTGTAACGGCCGATGCGTGCCAGCAGACGGCGTTCACACCATTCTTCGCTGTCGCCAAAGCGGGTTTGACAGTCACTGATCGAGTTGGCGCGAAACAGCCCGCGCATGGCGAATCCTTCGGTCTCAAGTGTTAGCAGTGCCCGACTGATAGGTCTTTTGTCTATACCCAGCGGTTTGGCCAGTGCTGTTGCGGTGACAGGCCCCAATGTTTCGAGTCGGCTTCTGATAATTTCAACCAGTCCCTGTGTTGCAGCAGACTCTGGATCTTCCAGCTGTTCAGTGGCAGTTTTCACAGGTGTGATTACCGGTTGCAACGAGTAGCCTGCACTCACACACTGTGTCAGCTGTGACAGCCGTTCTGCACTGACCCAGAGTACTGTTCCCGACGCGAGCGACAGCGCGGTTGCGCGTTTATCGAGCACCAGTTGTTGGAAAAACTCGAACCACTCAGGCAGCGAATCACGGATCTCGCCCGTTTCGAGAAACCCGGATAACACCAGTGCATCGTGGAGTTCATCGGCGTTTTGTGGGTCGGGCCAAGCCTCAGCGCGGACGGCCTCAATTGCAGTTGGATCGAGTTCCGCGACCTGTGCAGCGTCTTCAATATCGAACAGGTGGCGGTTGCGTATTGCCTGGGTCCGGCGTTCCTCGGCCGGTGCATCATCAAGAAAGGCATAAGGCCGGGCCGTGATCACTTCTTCGGCTAGTGGAGACGGACATGCCAGTTCACGGGCGGTTATCTTTATCGGGGTAGTCGAGTCATCTTTATCATTAAGCTGGCTGATGAGTCGTTCTAGGCCGTCAACATCCATCACCTCGGTCAGACAGTCGGACAACACCTGGGCCACCAGTGGATGATCTGGAACCTCGCGTTGACCGGTGATGTTTTCGGCACAGGCGAGCTGGTCTGGAAAGATCACAGCCAGCAGATCATCGGCATCGCTACGTTGGAACTGTGGAGGCACTTTCTTACCATTTCGATTCCGCCGAACTGCAAGAGCTGTTGTCGTAACCCAGCGCCAGCGAGTTGGGAACATGGGTGCGTTGAGCAATGCCTGGATCAGCACTTCCCGCACGCTGTGTGGTCGCAGGTAATCAACCACTTCAATTAGCGGAAAACTGTGTGTAGGGCCCAGTGAAAGGATGATGCTGTCGTCTAGTGCTGCGGCCTGTAGTTCAAAGTTGAACCGCCGGCAGAATTTTTTCCGGATTGCAAGGCCCCAGGCGCGATTCAGTCGAGTACCAAACGGCGAATGAATGACAAGATGCGTATCACCTATCTCATCAAAGAACCGTTCGAGAATAATGTGCTGCTGAGTTGGCAGGGAACCCAGGGCGGCTTTGGCGAGGGCTGCATACTCCGCAAGCTGTCCTGCAGCGTTTGCAGTCAAGCCGATCGTGCGCTGCAGCCAATCTCTCGTTCGGGCTATGCCATCTTTCGATGTGCTGAGTTGATGGTCCAGTTGTGCCCGAAGCCTCGACACCGCAAGCGACAATTCATCACTGCGGCCCGGGGCTTCGCCAAACCAGAATGGAATGCTGGGAGACTGCCCTTTCGCATCTTCGACATAGACTTTGCCCAGTTCGATCCGGATGATACGGTAGGCTGTGTTGCCCAGCTGGAAGATATCACCGGGGAGGCTCTCGAATGCAAAATCTTCATTCAGCGAGCCAACGGGAAACTCCTCGGGCAGCAGCACAACGTCATAATCAAACTGGTCGGGTATCGCGCCGCCGTTCGTTAGAGCAGTAAGGCGGGCACCACGTCTTCCACGTATGCGGCCGTTGACCGCGTCCAGATGCAGATGTGCCCCACGTCGACCCCGGCGGGTGGTATAGCCATCAGCGAGCATCTGGATAATTTCGTTAAACCGCTCGCGTGTTGTTTCGCGGTAGGGCCAGGCACGGCACAGTACGGTATACAGGTCATCGATACACCATTCCTCGGCTGCGACCTCTGCGACAATCTGCTGGGCGAGTACGTCCCAGGCGGGTCGCACTAGCTGAATAGCATCCAGTTCCTGGCGTTGCACAGCATCCAGCAGGGCGGTGCACTCCATCAGGTCATCACGCGATAGTGGAAATAAGCGACCTTTAGGGAGAGCCTTAACGCCATGACCGGATCTACCGACGCGTTGAAGGAAAGTGGCAATGCCCCGGGGTGAGCCAAGCAGACAGGTAAGGTCAATATCTCCGATGTCGATGCCAAGTTCGAGTGAAGCTGTGGCTACCAGTGCATTGAGTTCCCCATTCTTAAGGCGCTGCTCGGCATCAAGACGGTGCTCCCGGGCAAGGCTGCCATGGTGTGCGGTGACGCCACTGGCAGGAAGTCCGCGTTCCTGCATGCGTTCGGCAAGGTGTCGGGAGACTCGCTCCGCCAGGCGGCGGGTGTTGACAAAAATCAAGGTGGAGTGGTGTTCGGCAATGAGATCAGCCATGCGGTCGTAGATCTCACCCCAGACTTCGGCGGGCATAATAGGCTGAAGGGGTGACGGTGGCAGTTCAATGGCAAGGTCTCGGTCACGCACGAATCCCGTGTCGATGATCCGACACTCATCGTTGTCGGGGCGGTTACCAATCAGAAAAGCCGCCATGCGGTCGATTGGCTTCTGGGTCGCAGAGATCCCGATTCGGACAGGAGGTGTGACACACAGGGCATCCAGACGTTCCAGGGATAAAGACAGGTGTGCACCGCGTTTGTTACCCGCGACTGCATGTAATTCGTCAATAATGACTGTACGTACTGTTTGCAATATTCGGCGTCCAGACTCGGAAGTTAGAAAAATAAAGAGCGATTCGGGGGTCGTGACCAGGATGTGCGGCGGTTGCCGGCGCACCTTGGCGCGTTCAGCTTGTGGTGTGTCGCCGGTGCGTACGGCTGATCGGATCGACAGCGGACTGGGTGAAGGCAATTCCTGTGTGATACCCGCCAGTGGCGCTTCAAGATTTCGGTTGATATCGTTAGACAGGGCTTTGAGTGGAGAAACGTACAAAATACGGGTTTCATCAGGCAAGCCGAACAGTTCACCGTCATGCACCAGTTCGTTAATGACCGCAAGAAAGGCCGCCAGGGTCTTGCCCGATCCAGTGGGCGCGGCTATCAAAGTGTGTGAACCCCCCTGAATAGCGGGCCAGGCTTGTACCTGTACTTCGGTGGGCTGATCAAACTGGCTGTTGAACCAGCTTGCAACGGCTGGGTGAAAATGGGAAAGAGGCATCGAGACATTGTAGTGCCCTAGAGGCTCATTGGATGAGTATTCACAGTGCAATGTGGGCGGATAGCTCCGGTTCTTGGGATAGGGTCGATTCGGTTATGATCGGGTTGAACAGAACAAGTAACAGAGGAGGTAAGGATGTCCGTATCGCTTGAACAGGCCCAGGCCATTGCAACCGCAAGTCTGGCCCAAGCTAGGGAGTTGGCCCTAAAACCCGTCAGTGTGGTGGTGTTGGATCCAAGAGCCGCCCTGGTTGTGGTGTTGTCTGAAGATGGTGTTAGTACGTTGCGGGCTCGGATTGCGCAAGGGAAGGCCAATGCGGCCATTGCGATGGGGATGGGCACGCGTGCGCTGATGGCACGTGCCGAACAGCAGGCCTACTTTATTCAGGCAATTAATGGCCTTGCTGAGGGCGATTTTGTGCCGGTGCCCGGTGGTGTACTGATCCGTAACGAGGTCGGGGTTCTCCTCGGTGCAGTCGGAATATCGGGTGATACGTCGGACAACGATGAAGCAGCCGCTGTCCACGGGATTGCCGCAACAGGTTTGGTCGGCGAAACGGGTTAGAGAGGGCAGTCGGAATGAAAAGTCAGAACGACGGGAAAACAAACAGTACTGAAATTTGTTCTCCCCAGATTTTTAGCTGGGACGAAATCGATCGTTATAGATTTGATGAAGATGACAGTGAGGGTCAGATTATTAGTGGTGCACACATGCATCTACTCCGGGCTGTGTTTGAACCGGGATCAATCTACCCGATGCATTCCCACCCGCATGAGCAGTTCAGTCTGCTACTGTCCGGGCAGATTCTTTTGACGGTGGGTAATGAGACACGCGAGATTGGTCCTGGTGACGGCTGGTATGCAGCGAGTAATGTGCCGCATGGTGGTCAAATTATCGGTGATGAAAAGGTAGTTTTTATCGATGTGTATTCACCAGCCACGCGTTGGATATTCGATATTCTGGACACTGCAAAAAAATTACCTCCGGTTAGACCAGCTGATCAGAAACTGTTTAAAAATTGACCTCGAAAAAGGGACTAACTATGAGTGAGCTTAAGAATACTTTTTCGTGCGACACCTCGGTCGAGGCCGTTGCTGCGGCAGTTGCAGCCGATGGGTATGCTGTTGTGCGCGATGTGGTCGACGCGGATACGGTTGCTGCCGTAAATGCCGATTTGGCACCTTATTTTGAGAAAGCCCATGATGGGCACGAAGAGTTTTATGGCAGCCTTACCAAGCGATTCGGGGCACTGCTTGCGAAGTCGACTTCTGTTCAGTCGCTGTTGGTCCACCCCACGGTACTGGCGGTGGCGGACGACGCTTTGTTGCCTCATTGTGTCCGGTATCGTGTGCACTATACCGGCGTGATGCATATTGAACCGGGTGAAACCCGTCAGGTTTTGCACAGGGACATTGGTCTCTATCCAATTGCGAGTCCATGCCCCCCATTAACTGTAGCGACAATGTGGGCGCTCAGTGATTTTACCCGGGAGAATGGCGGTACCCGCCTGGTACCGGGGTCGCATCTTTGGTCCAGTGATCGGGTGCCAAAGCCTGAGGAAGTTGTGGCAACTGAAATGACTGCGGGCTCGGTGCTGATATATACCGGAAATACCATCCACGGCGGCGGTGCGAACCATGCGGACCATCCGCGCAGTGGTGTTGCCTTGCATTACAACCTGGGCTGGTTGAGACAAGAAGAGAACCAGTATATGGCCGTGCCGCCGGAGTTGGCTCGACAGTTACCCGATCAGATTCAGGAGCTGATCGGATATTCGTTGGGCTCGAGCAGTCTCGGTGTTGTTGACCACATGGATCCCAAAGACTATTTGCATGGGGTGCGTGATCCAGCGAAAAGTAATCTCAGCTCCCCAGAGTTGGAAAAGCAAGTTCAAGCATTGTCGCGGTTTCATATTAGCCACAGTGAAGATGGGCTTCCGAACTACTGGGACGTGGATACCGATTAGTGTTGAAGAACTATGTTTTTAGCAATGCTTTGACGCAGACACTATAGACTAAGTTGTGATGAATGATCGTCTCCTAGCGAATGACTTTCAAGAGGAACCATGGTGGTGGCATGCCGCGCCTCGGCCTGCACAGTCCGCGGTGGAGGACCTACCTGACAGCGCCGATGTTGTTGTAGTAGGTTCCGGATTTACCGGACTGTCGGCCGCCTTGACACTCGCCAAGGCGGGACGGGAGGTCGTGGTATTGGATGCGCAGGCTCCTGGTTATGGAGCGAGTTCGCGTAATGCGGGTTTTGTCGGTCGAACACTTAAACACAGTTTTAATAAGCTACTACAAGCTCACGGTCTTGATTACGCGGTGCAGGTTTATCGCGAACTGGATGCCGCGTTTGATTTTGTATTCGACTTAGTGTCACGAGAAAATATTAACTGTTATCTGACACGTTGTGGCCGATTTATGGGTGCACTGAACGCTGAACATTTTGGGTTGATGAGCGACGAACTCGAGTTGCGGCATAAATATCTTGGTCATCCGTTTGAGATGATCTCCGAATCTCGGCAAAATGAGGAGATTGGCTCGGGTCGCTATGTTGGTGGTGCGCTGATGCCAGATTTTGGCAGCATTCACCCAGGGCTCTACCATCTTGGGTTGCTGAATACTGCACAATCGGCCAAGGCACAGATAATCGGTCATACAACAGTGACTGCGATTCGACCTGACGGGACGGGCTTTCAAGTTGATACGCCACGGGGCGTTTTGACAACTGGAGATGTGATTGTCGCCACCAACGGCTACACCGACCGTGTCGTACCCTGGTTGCGGCGTCGGGTCATCCCTTTTCACGGTTATATGATCGCGACCGACGTTTTGTCCGAAGACGTGATTACCCAGATTCTTCCCAACAACCGAACGTTTCATGATTACAACAACAACCTGGTGTATATCCGCCAGGCGCCGGATCAACCTCGTCTGCTGATTGGTGCTTATACCGGTGGCCCAGTTGACCAATTATCCACGAAAGCCGAAAAACTGAAGAACCGTCTTGACGTTATCTTTCCTGAGTTGAGCGAGGTAAAAATCTCACGAATCTGGAGCGGCCAATGTGCGGGCACATTCGATTTGTGGCCGCATGTGGGCATGCACAATGGGGTGCACTATGCGCTAGGGTACTGTTTTGCCGGACTGCCGATGGGCACCTATCTCGGAGATAAAGCAGCCAAACAGGTATTGGGTTTGCCAGAAGCCAAGACAGTCTTCGCAGATCGCGCTTTTCGCAGCCATCCCTTGTATACCGGAAATCCGTGGTTTCTACCACTCGTTATGCGTTGGCACGACCGACAGGATGCAGCTTATTCGTAGCTACCTGTGCCACCACGCTTAAAAGACGGCGATCACACTACAGGGAACGTTTCTCTAGTGGTTGGTGCTGAAGTATAGGGGGCACAGCGGAGCTCCAGATCAGGTTTCAGCTTTGCACGCTCGAAAATGGCCGTAAGCCATACCACCATGGGCAAAGCATTCGTAACGCCCGCGGGTCCAACTGAGAAATTTCTCAAGATCTTTGTTTCCAAGTTTTTCCCGCAGCGTACCCTTGAGTTCTGTTCTCACACGGTCCAGGTAGCCCCGGGCAAGGTCTGTCGTTGCTTGGGTTCGGTCGACGACAGACACTGACCCAAAGCCACTCTTCAACAGGGTTGTTTCGAAACGCGATTGGCAGACAAAATAGAAGTTAAGGCCTCTTTCTTTTAGCAGGGAGTCCCAATCTCTATAAGCAGAATTGTCTGCTGCCTTGAACCATTCGCCACCGACTACCCAGCCCCCGCAGCGCAATACTCTGTGGATCTCAAAAAAAGTTCCGTATAAATCCTCTAGGTGACAGCTGGTCGCTGTGAGATACACCACGTCGAACTGGTCAGAATGGTAAGGCAGCGTACCGCCGTCAAACCGTGTCAGGGTGATACGATGGTCCATGTCTGCTGCTTTAATCAGTTCACCTGCACGGCTGATGACGTTGTTGTCGATATCCAGAGCATCCACATGACGTGCATGATGATCTTTGACCAGCGAGATGGCGGCGCCACCCAGCCCACATCCGATGTCCAGCAGTTGTTGGTTACGAATTTTGATGCCTGTCACGATTCGTGCGACTTCAGCATCACCGCCAGCCGACATGTATCCCTTACCATAGACCAGTTCCATGGTCTCGATATTTCTAGGGTCATAACGATTAACTAAACTACTCATCGTGTGCTTATGATTTGTTGTGTTGCCAACAGTCGCAGGTTAGTTGTACCCAAACTCTGATGAGTGTTGAAATTTTCGCACTGGAAATTCTTCGCCTGTCGGGACAGGACCGTGCGGATTTAAGTGTAGGCGGTCGATGCCGCGTGCCATATAGGCTTCGAACGTCGGCCATTGAGAAAGATCAGCCTGCACGCAGGTCGGGGCGAATCGCATCGTCATACCACAGCGCATACGCTGTGACTGGTTTGGGCCTGAACCATGTAAAAGCCCTGAATCATGAAGTGAAATCTCTCCAGCTTTGAGATCAATAGTGACGATGTCTTCGGGTTGGCAATTTGAGATATCAGCTTGCTGATCCAGTACAAGATGGGGGTTATTGTTTGTGTGGTGGACAAACTGTCCCCGCCGGTGACTGCCGGATACCACCTGCATGGCGGCATTGTTGGCGTCCGTATCGTAAACCGCAAGCCATACCGAGACTGTCTGCTGCGGGGAAAGTGGCCAATACTGGGCGTCCTGATGCCAGGGTACTTCGGATCCATCTCCTGGATACTTCACGAAAAACTGACCGGCCCACTGAAAATAATCTGGTCCGATCAGGTCTTCAACATAATCCAAAATGGCTGGGTGGCGTGAAAGATCGTAGAACGTACGACTGCACTTGTGCCACATATTAACCTGATTAATATCGGTGCCATTGGGTAGTCGTGCAGCAAGTTCCTCAAACGAGGCCCGGAGCGTCGAAATTTCAGAAGCATCAATGACCGACAGGTTCTTTATATAACCGCACCGCTGGTACTGCTCCACCTGGGCTTCCGTCAGGCGGCGCAGGGGCGTTTCGGCTGATTGTTGTGATGCAGTCATTAGCGACTATCCAAGTCATTTTATTTATGCTTTGGGTTAGGATAACTGAGGTTGCAGATTAGATAAAGAACAAGAGGTTTGAAAAATGATATCAATTGGCCTAGAACAAGAACTCAACCGATTATGTGATGAACAGCCGTTTCACACGGGTTGGTATGTCAAAGATCTGCGAACCGGTACTGTGCTAGAACGTCATGGCAGCATTGTGGTGCCATCGGCCAGTACCCGCAAGATTGCGATCATGATGGCAGCGCTAAAGGCGGTGAATGAGGGTGAGCTCTCGCTGTCCCAGCCTGTGACGATGGCATCTCGTTTCAAGAACAACGATTCCGGTTGTTTTCAGCATTTACGGAGTGATTTTGTGATTCAGCTTCAGGACGCTCTGGTCATGATGATTATCGTGAGCGACAACACATGCACCGGGGCAGTCGCAGACCTGGTAGGTCTCGAAGCGATCAATGCGTTGTGCCAGTCTATCGGTATGGAAGAGACGGTTCACCGATATGGTATTCCACCTACCGGTATGGCGGGGTATCTACCGGCAGATCAAACCAATTCGACTACACCAGCAGATGTGGCTCTTCTGCTAGAAATCATATTGGAGGGTGTGGGTGACGAGAAAAGTGCTGGTCTCCTGGGATGTACGACGGAGTTATGCCTGTTAGCTATCGACATTCTGAGCTGGCAGCGTTTGCGAAACCGGATACCCGCCCGCTTACCTTTAGGAACCAAGGTGGCGCATAAGACCGGAACTACAGCTAAGAACTATAACGATGCGGGAATTGTGTATACCGATGATGTACCGTTGTTCCTGATCAGCGCCTATACTGACAACGTGCCAGCTGACCTGCCGACGGGCGAGCCGGGCCATACCGTGGCCTATGATCTGACAGCTCGGTTGTCGCGTCTGTGTTGGGATGAATTTCTGTGATAAACATAAAATCACGCGATTGGGAATTATGCTAGCTGATGTGGATCGACCCAACAGCCGTGGCGGAGATGCTCGTCAAATATAGTGATCGCATCATTTTCCCTTAGCGAAGACAGGTCAACAGTATTGACAATTGCGACTACCGATTAACAATAGCTGTATGCCTATTCGGAACATTCAGTCGATTGTTTTCCTTAGCCTATGCGTAGGATGTGTATTATTGAGCGCCCTTAAGCCGATCGCCGGTGCTGAGACGATGACGCAGACCTTTGCTAACGCGGATCGCTATGTGGGGGGGATCCAGAACGGTCAGTTCCATGGTCAGGGGATATATTTCTTTTCAAACGGCAATGAATACGAAGGGGCTTTTCACGAGGGGAAATACCACGGCAAGGGCGTGTTAAAGTTTGCCAGCGGAGAGCGTTACGAGGGTGAGTTCAGGGATGGCAAATTCCACGGGTACGGGGTCTATACGTGGGCTGGTGGACTCCGCTTTGAGGGTACTTGGCAGAACAACCGAAAGTGGGCCGGCACGGTCTACAGTCAGTGGGAAACCGTGGCGGGTACTTATACGGAAGGGAAATGGGAGAGCGCGCTTTAGATTTTTGTAATCAGGATGCTCTGGGCAATCGAAATGAACGAACCAGGTATACTTGTCCCCGAATCTATCGAGAAGTTTTAAGATATCTGTCGGTAGGCTAATCGTTGGCTTTCGTAATATGAAGTAATTGTTTTTGTCAGGGGAAGCGATGAACTTTGACGGCGATCTGAGGAAAATCGGAGACATAGACGTCGCTCGGTTTGCACAGCGCGCGGCGACAATTACCGACGCGGATTGGACTGCTGATGCCTTTCGCCAGAAAACTTATGAGGTGCACAAGCAGACGCAAACCATTCGGCTGATCATGGATGAAGACGGCCGTCATCGTGATCCTACCTACCATCCCTCGTATGAGACCTATAAAGCTTTGCTGGAGCCAATTGAGATCTTCATCCGGCGA